>Ga0187784_10000305_pt1 | contig 34956 bp, 35 predicted proteins | sample 1015_SJ02_MP15_2_FD_132964 | JGI IMG/M metagenome (GOLD analysis project Ga0187784, IMG submission 132964) | Tropical peat soil microbial communities from peatlands in Department of Meta, Colombia - 1015_SJ02_MP15_20_MG | ecosystem: Environmental > Terrestrial > Soil > Wetlands > Peat | place... | reverse complement strand
TGAGCCTTCGGCGCGCGTTCGAAATGAAGAGATCCGAACTTGTATTCGAGGGCTCAGTTTTCTCCGGACTCGGCGAAGGAGCCTACTACATGAGCCAAGAAGGGTACAGAAAACAGTTCGTTGAAAAACTTGGCTTCAGCCCATACCCGGGAACATTTAACCTTAGAGTGAGAAAAGAGGATCAGGAAGACGTACGATTGCTGGAAGCTTCGCCCTTCATTCTCATCGAAGGGTTCACGAACGGCAATAGAAGTTTCGGTCCCGCAAAGTGCTTCCAAGGCAAGATCGCGGACAAATTTCCCTGCGCCCTGATAGCTCCCGTCCGGACCCATTACGAGGGGGATGTCGTTGAAATCATTTCAAGCCAATACTTGAGAAAAGCGCTTCATGCAAAAGACGGCGATACGGTAAAGGTCAGGGCGTTCAGCTCAGTTCTTCAGAGAGCCGCTGCCTCAACAAGCTAGAACTAACGTATCTTTCACGGTCGAACCTAGGCAATCTCGTCATTTTGATTTTCAGGTTGTGATGCTGAATTATTTCGGCCACAGCCCTCTCAAGCTTGTCCTGATCGTAACCGAAGGCAACAATGTCCGGCTTCACTTCAGCCAAAATCTGTTCAAACCCAAAGCCCACGTCCTCGTAGCCCAAGATTGCGAGGTCAACAGGTTTCAAACCTTCTACCAAAGCGCGTCTATCCTCCTCGGGAAAGAGAGGTTTACGTTCCTTCAACGTTTCGACGGTCAGATCAGTAGCAACGACGACCACCAAAACATCACCAAGTTTCTTGGCCTCAGTCAGCGCCGCCAAGTGTCCCAAATGAAGCACGTCGTAAACACCCCCTGCCAACACGACCCGGATTAGGTTGCGGCCTCCTCCAGTCAATGAGTAGCGCGTGTCTCGATCAGTTCGTTTCTCTTCTAGATGCTTTGCAATTATGAGTCTCTTCAAGGCGCTGGGGTCAGCATGACTGTTGAATTCCTGCTCAGTGAAGGCGCCATGTCTAAGTTGAGTAATGTACGCGGCTTTAAGCAGAATACGCTCGACTTCACTCATCCGCAGCCGCTCCGTATTTCCGGTCTGTGCTCTCGTCCAAACTAAATGGCTTACTCTGAAGCCGCTTCCGTTGTAAGGTCGAGAAAGACCAGAGCATCAAGCAACCCCTCCGCGTATGAAACTGATGCCAATGAAGTCGATGGGCGTCCCTCTCTGAGGAAGTGTTCTGCGTCCCGCAAATACCGCTCAATAGCGTCTGCTACCCGGCTAATGTTAACTACCGTGACATTCGTGTCAACCGTTCTCACTTTCGTCTTTAGTAAGGCGCTTGTAAGCGCAGTGATGTATTTTCGTGCTCTCAACTCCGTGTCTTCATCAAGCTCATTCAATTCGTTGAACCAACTAAATCTCTAGACGCCTCGCAGAAGACCTGCAGTGCTTCAGCCTCAACAAAATGTAAGCTGCTTGGAAAGATAAGGCAGTAGGGCGGCTGACCAAAATCCACCCGCATTAGGCTTGAAGCCGTTGAAGCTCTGACGATCATGTTAGGGGCCTCTAACCTAGCCAGACCAACTGTTAATGTCTCCGGCCTGATTAATCGATCATCGGTTTGGGCGGAAAATGCTAGAAGTCGTTCAAGCGCCTGGGCGATCGTAACATGTTGGCCGCTCTCTACGTCTACCTCAAGAAGAATCAAGGAATGCAGCCGAGACGCAAAATTCGCTTTCAACCCAGCATAAACGCTCTCCGGTAACGCATTATCTCGTGAGATGGGAACGGTAATAGTTCTGCCGAACTTGTAAGATTGCAAACCCGTAACACCGGCGGCAGCGGAGACAACCGTCGCACCGTGAATGACTCTGGTTCTAATTCCGGCCTTCTCAGCCCGCAACCGAAGATCAACGTGCGTAGTTGCGACCATGGGATCGCCCGGTACCATAAAAGCGACTTTTCCTGACTTGGCCCTAGAAAGGATATTAACTTCAGCATCTTCCTCGATATCCTTACGTGAAAGGACTTTCACGGGTCTGGCGATGATCCGGGTCAAATTCTCAAGACTCAAACCGGGCATAACGCTAGTGTAGAATTCGGCGAAGACTTCATCACACGCCCTCACCTCTGCTTGGCCACGAAGCGACAGTCCCAGTTCATCGTAAAGCCCTAAACCTATGAAGACCAGTTCTCCCAACCACGCGTCACCCGTAGCTGTAGCTCGGCGCTGGGAATACTTTAATTTGCGATGAAACTTTCGAAGCTGCCTAGCGGGTCCGTAGCTCAGCCAGGTAGAGCGGCGGACAGAACGTTGGTTTGGCCGAAGCTCTTAACGTGGTTGGGGATACCCGAAGGTCGAGAGCCAAGAAAGAAGTGAGTGGCCGACAAGGTTCAAATCCCTCCGGACCCGCCATATTCCGTGCGTGGCTAGTCCACGAGATTTTGAGGATCGCGGGCCTCGTTGCTTTAATACTCCGCGCGCAGGCGGGGTGAGGCTTGGTGTTTTGGGGCGGAGAGAGCTTCTGGATGACGACGATGTGAGGCATTGGTACAACAACATGGGGCAGGGGTCGAAGATAACGGCCGACCATTACCTCAGAAGGCTAGGACGAGTATGCACCATCTTCAACACGAATCCTAATGCCATAGCCCGAATGTCCAGCAGAGACGCGTACACCTTCCTCCTCGACGTTGTCACCGAACTCCAGAACCGGGGTCAGGTGGGCGCGAACATCAACAACTCCGTGAAAGCCGTGAAAAACTGGCTAGGCTTCAATGAGGTGCAGGTGACTGGCAGAATTAAGATCAGAGGCGTGGACGAACGGACGCGACTTGCGGACGAGAGGGTTCCAGAGTGGCATGAGTTGAAAGCAATTCTCAGGTTTGCAGGCGATAGGGCAAGAACTGCGATCTGCTTGATGGCTTTCAGCGGTGTCAGACCCGGCGTGATTGGCAACTATGACGGAACGGACGGTCTGAAGATAGCTGACCTGCCCGAGATGCGTTTCGACAACGATCACAACACAATCAGCTTCAGTCTCATACCCACGCAGGTCAAAGTTAGGAACGGTCTATCCAAGATTCGTCGTGAATACTTCACATTTCAGCCGGAGGAGGGTTGCCAAGCGATCAAACTCTACTTGGAGAAAAGGATGCGGGAAGGTGAAACACTCACTCCTCAATCCCCCATCGTGTCCAATGCGGGGGGTCGAACAATCACAACAAAAGCGGTCTCAGCGATCATTCGCAGCACCATACGAAATGCGGGATTCAAGTGGCGAGTTTACGTCCTCAGATGCTACTTCGCTACGCGCCTAATGCAGGCTGAAGCACGAGCCGAAATCGGACTGATCCGAGACTGGCGAACATTCTTCATGGGGCACAGAGGCGACGTAGAACACACGTACACCGTTGAAAAACAGAAATTGACAGATGATTTGGTGGAGCAGATGCGAAGCGCCTACCGCCGTGCCGCAGAAGCTTACTTGCAGACGACCACGCAAGGGCGCTCTCTGCAACCTCCTTCACGAATGGAGTTCAGGAGAATTGCCCTAGAATCTCTAGGTTTCACAGAAGAGGAACTTCGCAAGGTGGACATCGAGAAGGCAACGAGCGAACAGCTTCAGCACTTAATCAGCAAGAAGTTTAGCGACACGAAGAAAGACGCCGGGGGAGAGCAATTGGTAGTCAGCGAGAGAGAGGCGCGTCAGTATATCAACAAGCATCGTTGGACGCAAATCGATCGATGGTCTGACGGAAGCATTGTCATCCGGAGCCCGACAGTAAACGATCCAACGCGATGAGCAAGACCACGTACTCCATTAACGGTAACGTGTCAGGTTGCGATTCCAAGGTGGCACGGAAAGGATGCGAGGAAACAAAACGTCTCCGAGCCCAACTCTTCATCTCAACTAGGCTAATCTGCCGCATAATCCGCCTCAGTGCCCGATATTAAAGCACGAAAGCCCAGAAATTGACATACCCGATACTGCAGATCGGTTAGGATTGTAACTCGCAGGTTGTTAGGATTTGAACCTAAAGACAGCTACGTTCGTAACCCGCCTATGCCGCGCGCAGGTCAGGCTAGGGGTCTAACCGCGTGACCGCTTTGATGCATTCGTCGCAGGCACTGGACTAATTAGCGATTTCACGTAATTGATCAATTGTACATCAAACTGAGGAATGACATTGCGAAGGTTCGTGATTCCGTTTGCCGTCGCAGCGATTTTCCTGCTAGCATTACTTCTCGTATGGCCTGTCTTGTCGTGCGGGTTCTATATCAACACAAGCTCGGTCTTGGCCGGAGTTCTACCAACGCTCGAAGCCAACCTAGGACTCCCTGTGGAAATTCTCGGGCTCTTGTTTCTGCCGGCGGTAATCAACTGGGGAATACAGCCGCTCTTTGCGCCTTTGTTCGTCGACACTGAAACAAAGCGCATGTTCGCATACAACACCAGACAGACGCAGTTTAGTACGGAGGATAAACCGGCCGAGACTGAATACTGCCTAAGGTCAAGGCTCATTCTAAGTATCAAACCTCCACTAATCATTCTCGTCAGGAGAATTGTCTACCTACTGCCAGGGCATCTTGCAATAAGGAAGATTGACCCTCATACGAGTTCCATTAAGGTAGACTGCTCCAAGCGTGACAAAGACTGGGCGCTGGGTTTCAACACAAATGTTTCTGGCTTCCGATTATCACGATGCAAGGTCGATGTCGTGTGCGACGAAGTTGCTGATCCGGAAGTGGTGGTAGAAACTGGCGAACCGACTTTCTCTGGCTCAGGATTTGAAGCTACCAGGACAGTTGTGGTCACCAATATAGAATCCTTCTCAATCAGAGGATATGTTGCGCGAATAACTCTCTCTGAAAAAGAAACGAAACTCTTGCAGCGGCAGGTCTTGATCGACGGACAACCAATAGCCGCCGACCGATTTGCTCAGAGAGCAAATCAAATCAGGATTCTATTAGACTTGGATAGACTGGAGAGAAAGGTTCTAACGGTGCAATTGATGTCCGAAACTCAATAATCTACTGTTTTGAGAGCCATTCCGATATGATGCCAAGATATTTGTTGTCGTCTATCGTCTTGGTGACTTGGCCACCAGTCCATGAACTGTCTGAAGTCTTGATCGTGGTAACCATTTTCAGAGTTTCGACTATATTGTTCTTCAACGCTTCCTTCTCGGCCGGCGTGAGTTTGCTCAGGGTCTCCTTCGCGAGTTCCTCAAGAGCGTCGCTCAAGATAACCTCATCTGGAAGAATTTCTTGCACGCGGTATCTTTCGAACCAGCGCAGAATCGCTGCTTTTCTAATGTCTAAGGGTAGAGATTCAAACTTAATACCGCCTACTTGGGCAACTTCCACCTTTCCTTTGTTTTCAAGGTACTGGGAAAGATCATCGGCGTTTGCTTCATCCACGAAATACGCCGATAGAAACTTCCTCTTTTTCGTTTTAGGTACAAGCTCATCTAGCCTCACGTAGGGATACTGGTCTATGAAGCCGGGCTTTTGTCTCCCTGTGATCTGGTAAACTCGTCCCTCAAGATCATACTTGAAAGTGTTGTATTCGTTCTGATTGTTAGAACTGATCTCTGAAATGTAGACGACTAGGCATAATGACATGGTTACGGCCGTAACTAGGTTTCCGTTACAGTAGTAACTAATCACAAGTTAGAAATGTAACTTTCGATTCTCGACGTCAAACCCGATCTGTTAGGTGCTGACGATCACGTCCAAATCTAGCTTCAAAGGTACGGTCGTAACGGCGTATATGTTACAACTCTAACCTGTTATGCGTTAGAATCATAACTCAGCCGCTCGCTGAGAGCGGACCGCGAAAGCAATCCAACATTCCTGGGGCTTCGGTAGGTCGACGGATAGGATCGTAACTCGAATCGCGTTACGCTCCTAACTCATCAAGCGTTACATTCAAAGCCGTTGACCGTTCTGAGCTAAGAAGGCATCAGTTAAGGCGCTTACGGTTACAGATCTAACTGTCGTTCAGTTACAAACCTAACCTGAACTGCAAGGCTCACAAGAGCAGTTCTCTGAAGACCACTAAAACACAGGGCCTAAGAAAATCATGTAAAAGAGATCGCGAGCATGAGGCAAGATTGGATCTTCTGAGGAAAGAAGCGAGAGCTCGTCAGGCACCTCTCATTGAACCATGGTCAGTTTGGAAAGAAAGTCATTTGGTTATTTGTGAGAGTGACAGGTTTCGTCAGGTGCGTGCATGCGAATTCCTCCAACAGTTAAATACAAAATCTCACCGAGGCCCTAGGCGGGTTGGTTGGACCGGAAGTGGCCTCGAAAAAAGCCGCTAGGTTCTCTGTATTGTCCGGACAAAGTGTTGACAGTGGCTGGGCATTTTGTCTGGAAATGAGGCGATTTCCCGTGAGACGTCCAGTGTTAACGGGGACGCTACAGAAGCGAACAACCCAAAACGCGGCGTGCCGAGGCCTATCTGACCTGGCTAGCTTGGACAAATGAACGGCGGAAGAGAGGTGGTTTAGGGTGGAGGATGAGATCATACTCCGGCTGCCGCCTAACCTTGGCGCTCGGCATAAAGCCTACCTCTGGAAGACGATTCAACGAAACCGAGACTGCCTCTCCATCGAGAGAGTCTTAGTGATTCGCAACAATGGCCTAGGCATAGCCGTCGCGGGCCGCGTGGCAAGAAGGCTGTACAGGAGCTTGGAAGATTTCTGGACCAGACTGGTTGAGCGCCCATTGATGCCGTCCGACTGGCAAGAATACTACAGCCGGGCCCTGCCGGTCAGAGCGAAGATTAGGGGAAGAATGCGAGAGAAACTGCTATTGGAACCGGGGATTCCGGGCGAGCTGGCGAAAAGGCGAAAGACTATGGCGGATATTCTAGGCAAGCCATAGCCTATGTTCTTCCCGCCCTGCTCTCCGACGTTAGCGTTATCACCATGAGCCGTGTTTTCGCTACGCTCGCTCTCCAAAGACGATTTTCAAGTCCTTTGTTGTCGCCAAACCCATAGCGCCATTCTCGATGGCTGTTTAAGAATCCGCCGAGGAAGACTACCACCCTGCCTGCGCCTGTGAAAGGCTCAACGGGATGGGCTACACGAACGTCCGTTTACACGCCCGAAGATGGGCATCTTCCTGAGTAGTAGGCTACTCAGCGATCCCAACGTTAGGCGATGGTATGCGAACCTCAAGGAAGGCAACGAGATCACCGCCCGACACGCACCTACGAAAGCTGCGACGGTACTGTGACCTTCACGGAACCCCGCTCCAAGCCCTATGTTTACATCAATTTACAAATTTTGTGAACTCCTGTAAACATACAGGTCTTCAACTGAGTGCTCTTCTGACGGCTTGGGTATGTTCACATTCACCGCGGAGGCAGGCGCACATGATCTCGCCGTCGTTCGCGATGAGGACGTTCCCAACCTTAAGCCCAACCACGGTGGGAATCAATTTGTAGAATCTGCCCACCGAAACTTCGCCATGATATTCCACCTTGTACCCGAAAACTTCGGGCAGCCGCCTCTTCTCCCCTGCTGGCTCGGTTCGCGGCTTCCCATGCGACTGCCAGCTAGGCGGAGGGGTGGTCGGTGCGGCTGCTTGTCTCGTAGCCTCTGGAGGAGTTGCTGTCACCATGGAGGCTGCTTCCTCAGGGTTGTTTGGAGGTTGCGCTGTCCCTAAGGCTCGTGGTGTTGTCGCCATACCTGCTGTCGTCATGCTGGTTGTCTTTGCCTTGAGCTGCCTGACCTCGTCGTCGGTTAACCGACGAATCTTCCGTTCAACCCACTTCCCAGTCGCAGGGTCCCTCTCCTTCCGTGCCCAATAGTGGAAGGTTCGACCACGACTCTTCACGGCTCGAACGTACATCTATCGTCGCCACCGACTCTGCGATCCGCTGTCGCCAAACTCAAACAGGCATTTTCCTTGCGTCTTTAAAAGCCGGCCAAGAAGCCTCTCACCCTGCCAGCACCCGTCAAAGGTTCAACTGGATGGGCAAGTTAACGATGCGTTGCAAAGCCCGAAGGTGGGTATTTTCCTGAGTAGGCGTTTCTCCAGAACTTGATGGCACAACGCCAAGATTCCTGGAACAACACTGGCGACAACATACGCTAGGGAAATTGTGGAAGCCGTTAACCGGATTCTAGATGTTGCTGGTCCCTGACGGTGCGTAAAGCGTCGCTAGCAGCTTGTGAGGTAGCTGAGCTCATATTTTCTAAGAGATGAGTCCGAAGAATAAGGCACCGCTTTTTAACCGTTGGAACGAGGGTGGTCATGCATCTTGACCATTGCCCCCGTTGCGGTGAACCCGGATTTCTGGTGATGAAGTATCGCCGATGTGGGAAGGCGAAATGTCATTGTCGAACAGGAAGGTTGAGCGTAGTGGGGCATGGCCCCTACCTTGAGGTTCAGCATCACAGCCGCTCGCGCAGGTCTCCAACAAACTGTCATATTCGATTAACCTATGACGACCAAGAGGAACGCAAACGGCTCATAACGCTTCTGAGGAGGCAGAAGGATGTACGCCTCGCCTAGGATTTTATTCGCCCACATCTCCCGCAGGAGAGGTTTTGAGGGATGACACTTTGGGGCTTGTTTTTGTTGGTTTGTATGTCTTGCCCACCATGGCCGCTATAGTTGGTTTTGTTTCGTTTTCGCTAGCTTTTCGGTCCTGGTTGAGTTGCTTTCTCAACCTCAACCCGCTTGCGGCGTTCGTACACTTTCGTTCTCTTTGCTTCTTATTGTTCCGCGTTGATTTCTCATAGCTCTTTCTCCAGATCCTTTGAGCACTTGTTTCGCTGTTCACTTTCTCAGCTGTCTCCCCAACTTGCTTGGTTGTTTTCGCTTCGTTTTGTTTCGTGTGTTTGGTTGTGGTTTGAGTTGGGCTAGTGCTGGTTTGTGGGCTGTTGCTGTTTGTTGATTCCTTCGTCTGGGTCTGTTTTCAGTTTCCAAGCCTGTTAGCTCGCTTTGCGTTTTCTAAGTCTGCTATTCGTTTCATCTGCCCCACCCGTTTTGGCGGCTAACCATCCAGTGTCGCAACCGAACCCGTCCCGGGGTCTTAGCAAAAATCAACATCCAAACCCCGTAGAACGACGCTTTAGGCTGTGGACGCCTAATGATAGAACTCTTGCTAGGCGTCTAGAGTTGCCTGGAGATTCGACCCACAACCGATCGCAGAACCGCCTCACGGCGTTTATAGGCATGAATCTTGAGCATTCCTGGGATAACATATGCCAAGTGATAAGACGGAAAGTGGGCCCATTCTTCATTAACTGCGTTTAAGTACGGAGAAGCCTTCGTCAGTTCTGAAAAGTTTCCATCTTTGCCTGAATAGATGTAGACCGCTTCTCTCTGTGTTTGGTCTTTGCCAATTGGTTCGTATGGAGAACGGATCTGAATTGAAGGAAAGAGGCTTACGTTGAGATCCTTCCGGTCAACATGTATGGTTAGCGTACGATCCTTCATCAACCTCTTAAATGACGCTACGATCCTTCTCAGCAATACATCGTTCTTCTCTTCTGTCTTGGATTTTGAGATAATCTTTCGCTGGAATCGATCGTAATCCATTGGGTGCCACTTCAATATTGAAATAGGCAGATATCGTCTGTCCAATATCCCGGCGAATGTGGACATGACGTCCTTTTTGTCACTCTTGTTCAGTCCTTCGTGAAGAGCGTACATTATCAGATTATCCGTCATATGCGAGGCCGTTAGATTCCTCCAGGAGAAATCCGCCAGGTTTATGTTCTTTACATCCTTAATGAGCGCGGCCATCGCGGCGGCAATAAGCTGGTTGAGTGCTTCTACCATATGGTGGCCGTAGACCCATTTGTACATCTTGAAACGTGCGTCGAGCATATCCTCGACGCTCGGGAGAGCGCGTTCATCGACCACAAGCCTGAAGTCATTTGGCTTGCGCCGACGAATCATCAAATACATAATTATTCTATCGATATCGACGTTCCCATAGGGCGCTCCTGTCATGTAAGAATCCCTGAGCAAATAGTCCATTCGGTCTGCATCGAGTTGACCGGACACGACCGCTCGCAGGATCTCTAACCCGGCCTCGCTGCATATTTGAGGCCGTTGCGCTCCCCCTTTCACAAGCAGTGAAGCAACGTGTTCTGAACTTATGCCATGTTTCGTCAAAACCTCTGCAATCTCAGCACCCATTATCGTCTGGTAGGAGGAATATTCATGTGCAGGTATCTTGTTCTTATCGTGAGTCGCGAATAGTCTGCACGCCTTAGTGAGATCGGCTTCATTCATAGCGCTCAGCATTATGTTCTCGCTAGCATGAGAGAAGGGTCCATGCCCTATGTCATGCAACAATGCCGCCAATCGAACCAGCTGTATGACTTCCTTGCGCCCGGAATCCCTGTTGGCAGCGGGAAACAAATCGTCTAACCATTGCGGTTCCAATGACCCCAACATTTGCTGGATCATCTTTGAGGCGACGTGCATTGTACCAAGCGAATGTTGAAAACGCGTAGTGCTAGCGCACGGAAATACCAAATGACCTAGTGACATTTGCCTAAGGTAGTGTAATCGATTGAAAGCCGGTAACTGTAGTATCTGGTACTCTACCTGCGTTGTCTGGATGTATCCGTGAACGGCATCAACTACTATCTTCTCTGTCTTTAGGGGCGCTATGCTTGGTTCAGGCATTAGACCCCAACTCGAAACCTTCTTCTTTGAGCGTATACTAGAGATAAGCGTCCATTAGATTCATTTGCAACTTGCGCTGTTGGTCTTCAACAAATCCGAACCATTGTTGCGGGTCATCCAGAACCATTCTTGCCCAGGTTATGTCTCCGATGGGATCGGATGATTCAAGTATAATCTGGAAGTCTATATTGCTCTGTTTCATGGCTTCGATTAGGTAAGGCAATGGGGGAGTGCAAGTCTTTACCGATGTGTGTTTCCGCTCGCCTCCTTTGCCGAATTCAATGCCACTAAAATGGAAATAAAAACGGTCAGGAGCCACGTCACTCTTGATTCTGTCTAGGACCGTGATGAAATCGTGAAGAGTTCTCGGGAATTTGCCTTGAGTCCGGGCGAAAATGTGAGCCCAATCGATCACCGGAACGACTAGCTTACTGTCAAGATCTTTGATGAGCGAGAGCACCTCATCAAGTGTGCCGATCTCCGCCGACTTACCTGTCGTCTCTACGCCAAGTTTTCCCTCGCCTGAGGACGCATTTTGGAGAGTTTGCCTCAACGTTTCCAGAAGATCCCCCCTCACCTCGCCGAAACTATGACCGCGATAGAAACCTGGATGAAAAACTGCTAATCCACCAAGAACGTTGGCAATTTTCAGTCCCTTCGTGAGGTATTCGAGGGACGTAGCCTTGTCCTGCTCTCTCCCCAAGTTGATGCTGAATGGCAAATGACAACTCAAACGCAGACCAAGGCCTTTAGCCCGTTCGACAAAGGAATGTGGGAATTCCTTAGGTAAGCCCGGTGCAAAACCAATTTCCAGAGAGTCAACCGATTTTTCTCGAAGCATGGGCAATGAATCGAACATTCTATCATCGTAGAGTTTTGCAACTCCAAGGCTCCCCACACAAGACACCGCCCATGACGGGTATCCTCCAAGATATTGTTGCGAGAAGAAAAGCTTATCCAGAGACCTTCGAAAGACCAAAAGCTCTGCTCAATCATCTTTGCTGGGCAGGAACAAACCAACCATTCAGACACTCCCTGATTCGAGAGAAGTGCACTGGGGAGGGGCTGACTTTTCCGCGCGGGTCAGACCCTAGCTTAAGCTGGAAATCACATCAAGAGCATCATGCAGAAGATTGTCAATCGGTCTTGAACTATCGAAGACTCGCAAAAGAGGCGAGGCAGGGTGCGTAAGCGATGAGTAGAGACACTGCTCCCTCCTAAGGGCTGTTCGACTCAAGAATCTACTGCGAGGCCTGGACCGTAACTCATTTTTCAAGCGCATGAGCCTAAGGCTCAAGGGCAACATTAGTACAATCGTGAGATCTGCCTGCCTGAATTGGCGGTTAAGTAGCCCTATGAATTCCGGGTTAACTCCGTCCATCCGTTGATAGACATAACTGGAGAGCTGGTATCTGTCGCTTACTACGATTGCTCCATCGCGTAGCCATTGCTCGATCCGCCTAATGTGGAGGCTTCGGTCAGCCGCTATCAAAAATGCCAGAGCAGTTGGGTTGGCCTCGCTAGACGTTGAAAACTTGCGAATAGAATCTTCAAGTTCCTTAGAAAAGGGCTCCTTTGTATAGACGGCTTTCATTTTGCGTCTCGTAAGAGACCTGACCACTAGTCTAGCTAGTGTGGTCTTGCCCGCACCATGTGGTCCCTCTATGGCAACGAGCCTAGATTTTGGCCTGTCTTTGTGTGCCAAGACTTCTCACTTGACGAAAGTACGCAAACAGATAGGTTGCGTAGAATCCAGCGAGCTCACTCGGACCGAACGAATTCCAATCGTGATTTCCACTCGTTCTTGCACAATAGTTGTCTACCACTCGCATTAGCTCAAGAGCTCTGCGAACCGTAATATCAAAAACGGGATACACGTCAAGTCGATGAAGACCGTCAAAGAGGAACACTTGAGCAGACCAATCTCCGATACCATCAAATTCTTCGAGCGCCTTCATCACTTCTTCGTTGCTCATGCCTCGCAATAGTTCAAAGTCTAAGTCTCCCCGTGCTACACAATCAGCAATCGTTTTGATGCAACGCCACTTGTAACCCACGCCAGACGATAGCAGTTCAGACTTAGATGCGGAAGCCAGTCTATCAGCTTCTGGAAACCCATAGAAAATTCTTTCAGCCTCTACCACGGATTCCCCAAGATTTCTGGTAATATTAGTAATAATCGTCTTGGCGTGCTCGGCTCCAATGAGTTGCCTAACAATGATCTTGACTAATGACTGGAAAGGGTCCTGCGATAGATGCGGTTTCAGACCTCGGCACTTCTTCACGAAATCTCCAAGTTGCTGAGGAAACCCATCTGTTCTCTCGACTGACTTGGTTGTGCAGAAGATCGATTCAATAGTTTGCTCAACAAACCTGAGCACGTCGGTATCAACATCGTGGAAAATCCTAACTTCCAGTCTACGGCAGTTTCGAGGAGAATCGGGAACGACTTCTACCGGGACGAGCTCATCTGAATCTATGTGAAACAGCGTACGCCAGAATTGAGTCGAATAATGGTAGGGGAGCCGATATTCTTGTAGGTTGAAAGTTTCGCTGTAAAGACTGAAATTGAAAGGGTCTTTGGTTGGAATCGTCACTACAACGGGTTTCACGAAAGCCGTCCCCCGGTAACCTCGCTTGCTGATGCCAATCAATCAGCATACGTAAAGTGTCTCTTCAAGATACTTTCGTGTGTGATTCTCCTTATATGGGTAATTCTGCCAGATCCATTCTAGATCGTTTTCCTGAAGATTGCCGATTATCTTAATGCAATTTGGCATTGATGGGACTGGCGAGGCGACAACATCACCATCGGGGTGAACTAACAGCGCGTGCCCTTCATCCACCAAACCCCAGTCCGTAATGGTGATTCGAACTCTCCAACCCTTACTATGCTTCTCTTCCCTGATCATATTGAACAGGTCTTTGAGTTCAATCGAGTCGAGAGCGCGAGAGACCATTCTCTTTCCCCTCCCCTTCCTTATTGGTGTAAGAATCTTCAGCTTCTTCGCGTGTAGTTCGTCAGCTAAATCGCAAACGTGCAAAATATCACTTACGTTATCTCTTAGGAGCACTGTAACTAGGGATACGTCCACTCCAGCCTCCACGAAATTACGGATACCGGCCAGGACTCTGTCATATTGGCCTCTGATCTTGTTATGCGTCCCTCTTGTTCCGTCAACCGTCACGTCGACGTAGGAGAGACTTTCGCTCAGATCATGTGCGAGCTTCTCAGTCACCAAGACCGAGTTCGAAGCCATCGCCACTATTCTCACTGTCTTGGAAAGATGTTCCGCCAATACTGCTAGGTCGGGTCTTAGAGTCGGTTCACCGCCAGCAATAATCACTCTCTCGAGACCACGCATTCGATCAATTAGAAAGTGGAGGAACTCTGAGGTGGGTTCCTTGATTAGCGCATTCTCACTGCAATAGATGCAGCGTAGATTGCATCGTCTTGTTACCTGGAAAGTCGCACTTAATGGAAAGTGTAGGGAGGTGAGCAGTCTAGAAGCGGTAGCTTCGCTCTGGAAACGTTGTTCTCGTAGATCGAATCTAACGCCGAGTTCGCGTGTTTCTAGCATCGTAAATAATCGGTTATTCCATTTATAAAAAGGTGGGGAGCATCGTCATGACAGTTACCAGCGATCATTTATCACGAAATACTGGCAGAGTTGTCTGGGCTTCGTGGGTCACGGGGATGAGTCGCAGGGGCCTATGCCTGCCGAAGTCGTCGAATCTCCGAGTATAGCAACGCAGCTGCCTGTCTGTTGTCGTCGAACAGCTTGGTGAGCTCTGACTCGGTTATCGCATCAATTCCTGCCTTTCTTCCTCGCAAGTACTCAGCAAGAATGACGGCCGTATCTCTTCCCAAGTGAGGCAATCCCATGTTTAGTAAAGCAATCACCGAGGGGTCGGAGGCACCGATTTTGCAAAACTCAGCTAGTTGTCGGATTCTCCTATGCTGCACGTCCGTCATTCCTATCGTCCCTACAGGAAAGCTGGAAACCGTGTTAAGCACCCAGTAGGCATCTCGTGGTAGAAGTTCCTCGAGCAAAGCCGCATCAGCGCTCGGGTCCAACCCGCACTTGGTTAGTACTTGCCCTGTGGTCAGCGGATCAATCCAGTGCTTCAGAACGGTAGCATACTGCCTAGCTAGCTCCGTCCTCTGGTACTTCTCGTAGATCTTGCTGTCAGGAACGATAATTGATTCCATGAATTTCGTTTGTACGTCAAGTTTGACCGCCTTTACTTGTTCGTCGTTGTCGGAGACTTCAAATGGAATAGCTACCAATCCTAGGACTAATAAATCAAATTCCTCTCCCGTTCTCTTGGATTCGAGCGCTCTTCGCGTATTCTCTAATAGAATCTTTACACTGAGCGGGCTCAGAACTGAACTATTTGCGACTTTGCCCACGGGGGTTGGTTGGACTTCTCCCCTCGAGTTGACGGACGCGAATCCATAGACCTGCAACTTGTGAAGCTCAATGTCTATGTACTTCTCGAACGTACGTCGCAAGTCTGGTGGAGCTAACTTCCAGAACCAAGTCTTACGAGCGAAGTCGCGAAGACTATTTCTCGTGCTCCGATAGCGCGTGCTCATGTCAAGCAACTGTGCCTGAACAGTCGAGCGAGCTTCAGGTCTCATCCGCATGAATGCTGAGAGGGAAGAGTAAAGTGGGTCTCCTTCTGACAGGAAGTATTTCTCCCTATGCTTCTTGGCCTCAGCTTCTGACAGCGCAATCAGAATTGACACTCCATTTCTGTCGAAACCAGGTCTGCCAGCTCGGCCTGCCAAATTCCGATAAGTATCGATATCCATTGGATTGTTTCCCTTTCTTCCATTTGGAAATGGGAATACGACATGGCTAATTGGGAGATTCAATCCGGCTTCGAATGTAGTCGTGGTCACGACTGCTTTTATGACACCGTCACGTATGCCCTTCTCTATGAGCAATCTGTATCTGTGAGGTAATCCCGCATGATGATATGCTACACCACTCTTGAGCAAGTCGGAGAGTTTTCTGGCAGACATCGAGAGGGCGGGCTCAGATTCTCTGATGGCAGTAATTATGGAATCGAGTTGACTCTTGATCTCGGACAGGGCAGCATTCAGGTCCAAGTTGGACGATTGACCAAGACAGCTTGAGATCTTCTCTGCCAGGTCCTCGACCCCGGCTCTGGATTCAAGCGCCACAAGGCATTGCCCTCTGTTAGCAACTATGTTTTGGACCAGCTTCTCAGTGATTTCTTCGCGTTGGGATGTCTTGGAAGCCGAAGGGTTAGCACCTATTGCGGTTGTTTCCTGCATCCCATCTTTGTGGTAAATCACTCCTGGCAAGACTATTTCTTCCGCAACGACGAGAGGCCGCCAATCATTGCGGATTAAGGATGCGCCTATCCAATCGGAAAACTCCTTAGCATCTTCCTGCCTTAACATGCCGGACAGCGTGATCATCTGCGGATCTTCGTTTCCTGTGAGGCTCTTGAGCTCTGTCAAAGTAAGTTCGAGTGGAATGCCGCGTTTCTCTCGGGATAGTGTATGAAGCTCATCGACGACGACGCATTTGAGAGAATTCTCTCTGATTCTTGACGTCCGCACAAGAGCTGTGAATTTCTCGTATGTAGTAACTAGGACTGAGTATTCCTTCAAACTATCGTCGAATTCGGTTCTGTCCCTAGTCGAAATCGCAACAGCATCTCTACCGGCTAGCGCGATTTCGCTGAGCCGAGTGTAAGCTTCCTCCGCGAGTGTTCGAGTTGGCACCATATAGATTGTCTTTGAGTCGGGTGATGATTGTCCAGCAGCGGCATACGCGATGAACGATTTGCCAGTCCCCGCTGGAGTGGAGTACACGATATTGGCTCCCTTGAACAAGCCTTTTTGCACCGCTTCAATTTGAGAAGGCCAAAGTTCGACGACTCCAGTCTGTATCAACTTGTTTTTGATTTCATCTGAAATTTCGAAATTCAACACGTTCCTCTTGATTGCCATATCAAGAGCCTTTACGGTCAAATTGGAAAGCAATACGAGCCATGGCGAGAGACCCATGCTTTGTACGGATTCGGCGAAGTTGGCCAGCTTTGCTCCCATTTCGTCCAGGCTCGCTTTTCGTTTAACGACATCATCATATGTCGAGAGCAAATCAAGCACGGCAAGGGTCGCAAGATAATCGTCTTTTGCTCCTTGTCTTTGTGCCACGATCTGCTGATTCTTTAAACTATCAAAGACAGCAGACGCATTGGAATAAAGTGCGTCAAATTGCCGTAGGCCGAAAAACGCCATCGATGCTGTGATCTTCTTTGCCATTTCTTCAGAACCCAATGTTTCGGTCAGCGGCATAGGCATCGACGATCTTAGCATTCGAGCATACGGACGTTTAGCTCTCTCCGTCTCTCCTGCCGCGTCGTATGCCAAACCAGCTAATGCTAGCGCGAATGTCTCAGAGGTGCGCGAAATTCTGCCCTCCTCCGATAGTTCCTCAATCGTACTAGCAGCGTTACGCAATTTTGCGAAATCTTGTTTGTGGATGCCTTCAAGAATTCCTGACAGCCCGTGTCCGAAGGACAGAACTTTTTCTTCAGACATAACGCTCACAAATTTCCTCTGAAACCGATTCTAGCTGTCCAGTTTCCATTAGAGTCAAGCTGACACCATGATCCCCCACTTCTGAGGGAATATCAATGCCCTCAACAGATTCGAACAATGTTTCATCTGCACAATACTTTGCATCAATGAAGACATGCGTCTCAAGATCGTAGTTCTCCTCCCGCAATCTAGACAAAAGAAAGTCGAACAGTTCGTCGAGAGTCGACCCATTAGAATTGCCAGCTGCTTCCTGAATACGTCGGGCGCTCGAAACAACAGCAATGATAGATGCGAGATTGATGAGTGCCCGTTCATGCTTGAACCCGTCAAGACTATCCACAAATCTCGTTCTGATTTGGGAGGAACATGTGCCTTTTTCGCTACCTTTCACACCAGAGTGAAGGTGCTTTGCTTCCATCAAGATCAGGTCTCGCGGTCCTTTGCGTTTCCGCGAAATTAGATCAATTCCTCTAGACTTGCTCGTTCCGCTAAATTGCCACTTGATGAAGACGGGTTCGTAACCAAGCCAGATCGCGGTCTCAGTCAACAGAATTTCTCCTATGAGTCCAATTGCGTCGTCCTCATCGTAGGTTAGAGATTCCTTCTCAAATGTAATCCCTCGCCGGGCGAGATTATTCAAAACCCTTTCTGCACTGCTGGTCGTGATCCTCTCCTGTTTCCTTTTAATCGCCAATTGCATTCCTCGATGAACCTTAGCTCTGAACATCTCGTCTACGTCCAGGAAAAATGACTCTGCTCTTCCAGAGCCGTTCCATAATGTGAGTGCCCTGTGGAGTTTCAGACACATTGCCAAGAGTTGCACTCGCTACGAGAATTCACTCTACAGTGATACGTCATATAAGCAGATTCCGCTAGCGATTCAAAAATCCCCCGATAGGTAGCAACGACCTAACGCTTCAGCGTCGTTTCAGGCCGCTGACCTGCCTTCTGAAAAGTAACGGTCACTTTCGGCATGCAGTTATCTTTGAGATAGCAATTATTTGCGTATTACGTTGCGTTTCAGCGAGGACATGGTCGGCTCTTCAGGAAGCCGGCTCTCTTTGAGGGAAGCTGTTTTACATCTGGTGTGCACGCCGCTAACCACCCAATCGCTAGCCGCGTAACCAAAACCACAAACAACCAACGGTGAGCCGTTCTCTCGCATTTTATTGGGAGCGGGCCTGCTGGTGCGCCGGGTTCTGCACCAATTAGCGAACCTGATTCTTGAGTCAGCTTACAATATAGTTCTTGGTACAGGCTCTGTGAAGCCACGCAACTGTAATCCATAGAACGCTAAGCGAGAACTCTTGACCACTATTTCTTATAAGGCACCGATGGCATCGCGGATATGATGGGCATTGAGCTCAAACTCTAGAAAAATCCTGCTACTAGCCGGTGGGTTCGTACTGGGGGGCGTGTTCGTTGCCGTTCTCTTAAAGCCAAGAATTCAACAACTCGAAGAAGAGATCAATAAGTTACGTGCCGAACAACAAGAACTGGCGAGGAACTACTATAATTATCAAGTACAGAATGCATACGAACACTCGCAGCTCTTTCAGCGTATCCAACTCTTGCAAAACAGAATCACTGAGCTCGAAGTTGCAAAAGAGATCGAGCGAGTCAAGGCGATAAGTAAGTAACGATCGTTGCTTCTGCGCTTGAACCATGAAAGCGGCACCAAGCCGTGAGCATCAGAGGCTCGTGGGAGAGCTCATTTCATGGATGCAGACAGAAGGATACAGGATCAGGTGCGGCAACTACGGAAACCTCAGCCAGTGTAAGGAAGTCAGGGGATACATACCTGACGTGAAAGGAAGTTCTAACGATTTGAATGCTTATGGTGAAGCAAAGACGGAAGACGATATTGACAACAATCATTCAAAGAATCAGTTCCGCGTCTTCGCTAACAGGGTCATGAAGAAAAGCAAAGCTCCCTGCCCGTTCTATATTGCAATTCCAAAGGGGTCTGAAAACGACCTTCGTCGTGTCCTAAGAGAGCTCGGGCTGAACAGATCGTCACATGTTAGATGGAGTGCTTTCTAGAAAAACCTAATGCGAATATGGATGACGACTCCTTGCTCGATTTTTCCATCTTTTGAAGAGCAGGATGTCGAGTACAACTGCTCCTATGAGGGACATGTAGAATACAGGGGGCATCATCAGTGCTATCTGAGTGAAAATATCCTGCGTCGGAAACGGTCTCTCGAGAGCGTCGTTCATCTTGAGTATCCCTAACGCCTGAATGGCCTCGTAGCTCTCCCAGTCGAATGGCACAGCCCGTCAATCTCTTGCTTACTTCGCTCTTCGTGGGGCTAAGAGATAAAAGATAAGATCCGTCATGCGGTAGAGCTTGGAGGACGGTAACTTCGGGTGGATTCCGAAGGAAATGTGGAGCGTTCCAGACTTCACTGAGAGAATATGAGCAAAGTTTCCTTGACTCCATTAACCACCGCGCATTAGTTTCTCTTGGCGCTGGGAAAATACTCCAACCGAAAAATGCTGTCTTGAGTCTCGAGCCAGGTAGTGTACGCTGGTTTCCTCGTTGCTGCCGACGAACGCTCAAGGCAATTCGACGTGTATGCATAGCATCTGTTCGGCGACTGTTTTCTTTTGCGTGTGCCCCACCCAGCAAATCATTGCACAACCTACTTAGACCGTACGGATATCTCAAAGAGAAACCAGCTCAACGTTCTAATCGGTTGAAGGTGAGAATGTGACCGAGACTAATACGGAACACAATCAGGCAACTGACCTCGAAATCAAGGATATTCTAATAGTTGGGTCTATTGGGAAAACGACGAATCAATTTGTGAGAATACGACAGGGGAAGAAAGGTGACATTTACATCGAGAATCGTTACAAGCCAATGGGTCCTCATTTTTCATATCACGCGAGCGGAGAAGTGCATACTGTATCCAGGAATCAACAAGGAAGAGTGATCCACAGCCAATTGGGAAATGGTCCCCCTATAGCTGAATTTCGCGGCGAAGTTAGTCTGGGAGCTTGGGTCGTCTATGCACCAGATTTGCCAATTTGGAAACAACTCACTCCGAGCGAAGATCGGAAAACTCAGCTAGTCTTGCATTTTGATATGCCCATGCTATCTGGCAACCTGAGCCTTACGTTTTGGCTCTTTGAGACGGCACGAGAAGACCTTGTTCAGAGTTTTCTCCAGAATCTTGGAAGAATGGATATTCAAGTTCTTGGCTACTTGCTCGTGATTGACACGAATCCTTGCATTCTTATCGTTGCGGCGAGCGTCTAGCGACAGTCTTATGCTAAGTCAACTCTGAGGACTTGCTCTTCGTATCTGCAAGCTTCTAATACGAATTGAATATTCCTACTCTCGTGAAGACATTTGGTCAAATTGATTGCAGCCACGTACTTGGCGTTCGAAATCAATGCAGCATTGGATAAGGGCGTGAACATGACCGTCCGAGAGGTGAAGGATGCTTTGGAACGCAACCGCTTATTCCCCTTCTTGGAGGAAAGACTAGCAGGAATTGCGGACCTAAGTCTTCTGGACCAGGCAACACGAGGAGAGTTGGAACAGATATTCTATGATTTCAGTATCGCAATAGAGGAACGAAGAAAGATGGGTGTCGAAGAGAACGGACTCAGTTTGCTTATCGCGTATTCGTTGGAACTTGTCCAAAGGATTAATGATAATGCAGAGAAATCCTTGCAGGATTTACTGGCGGGGAAATAACTCCGGCCACGATTAAACGGAGCGGCAACGAACTTTCAAACAGGAGCAAGATACAAACTCGTATTAATTGATCTACAGAACTTAACGCATTATGAGTATATCTTGTCCAATATGCGCTCGAATACTACTGGCCTTGGATAAAGAGCTCTGCCAGTATGACGATACCACGCGAATACCCATCGACGCAGTGATCGGGATTGTCAACAAGGTCACTAATGGTAAGCCACGGATTGTGGTTCTTCCAAAAGAGGCGCGTGGCGAGGCCATGCAGATTATGAAACGAAAAATGATTGAGCGCCAAGTCTCGTTCAGCTCTGATGTGGCAGAAGTACTCTCCCGTGTTCCGAAGGACTGGGAACCTTGGTGGGAGCATGATCCAGAGAAGTCTGAAGACCTTGCCCAGACGATGAAGGCCCGATCATTCATCGCGACCGTTTGGGCTGCAGAGAAATATGGACAAGGTGTGCTCCCAATTGCCAGACCGGTGCCGATGAGTAAGAGCCAAGTTCGTCAATTGATTCAGACGATACATATATTGCATGAAAAACATGTTTGAATGAATTCCTGGACGCTGATCGACTCATAGTAATGATATTCCATCGGGTGAACGACGGTTGTCCGATAACGCATCAGGCAAATCGTCTCCTCCGGCTGAAGGAGAGAGACGCGCTATGGTAGGATATAGCGGACAGTACCATGCAGCTAGTTCCTTGATCATACGGGATCTACGCGATGGAAACCTAGAATGGATCCGCGTGACTGATCCAACGGCTGGGCATGTGGATGATCTCATAATTGGCGGGAGAGGACGTGTCGACGCTTATCAAGTAAAGTGGAGTCAATATGCTGGCGTTATTTCGTTTAACGATCTTGTGACCTCTCCGAACGGCGGCTTGTGCCTAATCGCTCAACTGGCGGACGGATGGCAACGTCTGCGCCGACGATTTCTGAACGATCGAGTCGTGGTTCACCTTCTGACCAATAATGCGGCTTCAAGTTCCGCAAAGGTTCCTACGGGCGAACTGGCTCCTGTTCCCGCACATTTTTCAGCGTTTATGGCGCAAGCTTGGCAACCGGCACGCGTCAATCTTTCGAAGAAGCTCGAGCCCAAAGTTTCTGACGGGTGGCAAGTCGCATGGAAGGAGCTTGAAAGGGCAAGCGGCTTATCCGGTCAAGTTTTTCTGGACTTTGTGACTAATTGCGAGTTGGAGTTCAATTTTCACCTTCCCGATGCTCCACGTTCCTCAGAAATAACTGATCTCGATCTAGTCTCTGAGTTTCTCATCAAGACCGTGACCGATCCGGCTAGACCTGTTCACTTGAGCCGTAGTGAATTGATTGAAAGGCTAGGTTGGAAGGATCGATTTGACTTTAGGAGTCGCCACGAGTTTCCAGATCCTGAAATTCCGTATCATCCAATTGAGACTACAATTCGACTCCTGGAAGACGCTGTGTGCAATCTTCCTGGTGGATATATCGGCGTTCTTGGAACACCGGGTTCAGGCAAGTCAACCCTACTAACGCAGTTTGCGAGGCTTAGAAAAGAGCGGATTATCAGGTACTACAGTTATGTCCCCGATACCCTGGATCCATTGACTTTGCGAGGAGAGTCGTCAAACTTTCTTCACGACATTGTCATGGCGATCGATCGATCTTTATCCTACGAATCGGGTGTTGGATTTGAACACGATCTGCTGACGCGCTTCTACAAGCAGCTTAGCCTTCTAAATGCAGATTGGAAGAGCGCCGGACGCAAAACCATAATTATCGTCGATGGTCTCGACAACATTGAACGCGAGGAGCATCCTGCGCGGTCCTTATTGCTTGACCTACCGCAACCAAGCCAAGTTCCTGATGGCGTGTATTTGGTTCTGGGAAGTCAAACAGATCAACTAAAGGGCCTTCCAGACCGTGTGCAATACGAGATTCAGCAGCCCAATCGCCGAATAATCGTAGAGCCACTCAGTAGAGACAATGTTATCGAGATAATTACTCGGACAGACCTTGCACTCAGTTATCCACAAAAGGAAAAGATTTGTGAGCTCTCAGGCGGACATCCGCTAGCATTAGCTTACATCCTTAACAGGCTAAGAAACACTCGTAAGACACAAGCAGTTGACGAAGTGCTTCGCAACACCGAACCCTACGAAGGGAACATCACCACCCAGTATCATAGTTACTGGAGGCAGTTTGAAGGTGACGCTGATCTAGCTCATTTGTTAGCATTACTTGCGCGAGTTAGAAACCGTATCGATCTTTTGTGGGTAGAGAAATGGGCAGGGTCTTCGTTGATTAGCAAGTTGAGTTCGAAAGCAATTCAATACTTTCGAATAGAAAGTGATTATCAATGGTACTTCTTTCACAATAGTTTTCGTTTATTTGTAATCGAGAAGACTACTCAACTCTCACCAGGAGTTCCTGCTCCTTCAAGAGAAGTGAGTTTCCAAAATGAACTGGCCGAGAAATGTGCTCTATTCGGAGTAGATTCACCGTGGGAATGGGAGCAACTGTATCATAGAATTCTGGCAAAGAACCAAGCAGCAATCTTGGATCTTGCCTCGCAGGAACATTTTCGAAAACAGATCCTAGCATTTCGACCTATCGATTCCATCAAGACCGACGTTCGACTTCTACTTCAATCTCAGACAGCCCGGGAGAACCCCGTGGCACTAGCACGTTGGATCCTCACTGGCACGGAAATTGGCCAGCGTGAATGGTTCTTGGAGCTTCCGAAGAAGATCGATTATATCAAAGCCCTACTGGCACTGGGCGAATCACAGACAGCTATGGATTGGATACGAGATGGAAACCGCCTTCGAATAAACGCTAAGGCGGCTCTTGAAGCCGCTCTAGTTTTGAAATCTGAATATCCTTCAGAAGCTAGACGTGTTTTTGATCTAGCTCAACCTCTCGACATTTTAGCCAATGCTTTCGAATCTTCAAAGGAAAGAGGGGAGCTCCTATCGACTTGGGCTCACGTAGCAGTTCATTTTCTCCCGTTAAACAAGGTAATTGACAGTATTCAAAGTCTGAGAGTAACTCCCGATAGGTTCGGTCGACCGAGCGATCCCGATCAGAACTCGCTACAGAATTGGATGTACTACGAGGCAGGATTAGGCGTCATCGAGGAGAAGCAATGGGACGATGTCGAGATCATGGGAGACCTGATCCGGTCAAATCAGGTAGCCGAGACTGCAAAGTGTGACCAACGGAAATCGAATAACTTGAGTTACTGGTTTTGGTTGAACGCAAGTGCTTGGGTTGCATGTCTGGAAGCGGGGGACAAGAAAAGGGCGGAGGAGTTTGTCAATGACATGTCCGTAGACCCGTCAATCCTAGCTCCGAACGAACGCGTGTTTCTCGCCGAGTGGATCTATAGAATGTTTGGTGACGCCGAGCAAGCTCGACGTTTAGTGGCTAATGTTTCGCAGCCTGAACTTGCAACGATGGGTGGTTTCTATGAAGATTCATTTTCTCCATTCGAACAAAGATTCAGGCTGAATCGCTTGCTTTGCGCACTAGGGGATCAAATAGATCCGGAGCGCATAATTCCAGACTCAGCAAAGCCTGAGTATCAAGGGTCAGTTCTTTTCGAACGTGCCATCTGCACGGTTGCGCGAATCTGGGGGGAGGCATGGCGTAGGAATACATTAACTGATTCGGCTATAGCGGAAGCCATTGCCCCGCTTCTTCGGCTCTTCAATGTAAACGCGAGAGAAAGACTGACTTGGATAACTTGGTTCTACGCAGAGCAAGCGCGCTGCGAATTCTATGCTCTTTTGGTTCGTGCGGTATCACAACATGGATCGCAAGCGGTCGAGGTACTCAGACACGCAATTGAGAATGAATGGCGTGATCCAGAATTGGGCCTCTTTTGGCCCGGTGAAGTCCGGCGGGCGGTCGTAATGGCTCTTTCTCAGGTGGGCGTTGAAAGAACTTGGCTGGTTGATAACTTACGTACAATTGATGGCAATATCCTCGAAGGGCGAGATGTTAACGGTCGGACTAGAGAAAGTCTCAAGCAAAGTGAAGCATGGCTGTCTTTCCAGGAAAACGATTTAGCGAATACATGGTTCAGACGAACGCTGCGGCTTTCCTTCGGTGTGGGTTATCGCAAGGACTATCAGCTTGATCATTGGATTGAATGGCTGGGTCGAGCAAATAAAGTCGAACCTGAGAAAGCTGCATCAAGAATCGTCCTATTTGCCCGAGCCATTTCTGCTCTTGAGGAAATAATAGAGAGCAAAGCGCCAGCGTATGCAGCGGATGAACTACTTAGGACAACGTTTCGATGGAGCCCTCGAAGAGCGATCGCTTTATTTCGCTGGTTTCGCGAACGAAGATTAGTTTGGGAAGAACGTTCGATCCGTAATCTTTTGCGCGCAGCTATAGAAGCAGAGAATCCACCGATATCGCAAATCCTTTCGTCGCTGAATGAATTCATGTTTGCGATTGATGACGATCTCGTGGCTTTGCTTATCGAACGAACCGCTACTTTGTGTGGAGCTGAGAAATCGATAGAAACGGCGCGCTATATCCTGAAGCAGGTCAATCAGACACGCGCCGCGTCTAAGATTCAATCCTGTCGGCGTGGGATCGGGTTGGCTTTGCAGCGATTGAGACTGCCTCTCGACGTTATGGGTCTGCAACCGGTCGATTTTGAACGTGGTCCAAACTATTCATCCGAATACCTTGAGCTAAAGGATGGCTCTAAACTCCATGTCGAGAAGGTCATCTTGACTGTAAGTTCGGTGGCAGACATATCCGCTTTAGCGAGCAAGCAGTCTGATCCGTCATATTTCAATTGGATTCCCGTCATTGACAGTATAGTTGGAAGCTTGAACTCAGCGAACGTTCTGGAACTAGCATGTCTTTTTGATGCCAACGATACGCGCTACGCTGAAATTCTCTCTGTCCTTAGCAATAGGCTCCGAGTACTAGGCAAAGTGAATGAGGCTTGGCAGCTTGGTGAGAAGGCGCTAAACAACTCTAGGTCCTATGGTTGGGATATCAACTACGATGGCGGCAGTAGGCTTGCCTCTATCGGAGCCCTCATTGGAATCGACGCTACGAAGGGGCGAGCTCTGGCTCTCAATACGCTAATTGAAGATCTGAACGAAAGAGACTACTACATGCAGATGGGTGCATTTAATCTGGACAAAATACTAGCACTGCTTGTTGATAAGATCCCAGTTAAGCAGATCTGGGAAGAAGTGGAACAATATGTCAAAGCTCTCTTCGAAGGGCTTTCTTTACCGACTGGGCCTTTAGCTTTCGATCAGGAGCCATCTGAAGACACTGCTTCAACAGCGATTGAAGACTTGCTGTTGCTCAAACCCTACAATCGGGAATAGTAAGACCGCCCTTTAGACGGGCGTCTAAGAAACTGTACCGTATTGTTCGCCGCATCGCTAGATCTGATTGAGGCATCATTGAGAGTTGCTCAGTAGAGCGGTCGCTTATGGTGGCAATGTGGACACTCGGTTAGAGAATTTGAATAGTCCCTTCTGCAATCTGGACAGACAACCCATTTCGGCGCTCTTTCACCGAATCGAGGGGGATCGTAGTACGGATATTCTGGTACGCCTTTCCCACCGGCTCTCATCGCAATGAATGTTAGGCCGAGAAGAAGGGCAACATCCAAAGCAAGTATGGCGAAGCCCAATGAAGTCGTGGATACGCTAATACCATAAAAGTCGATTACGGTAGGGGCTGTAAAGCCACGAAGAATCACCATGACTCCGAGGATAAAGACCGCACTTATCATGATCGTCGGCGTGAGTGGTTTTCGTTCGTTGATACGAAGCTTCTTTTTCCTTCGTGGCAAGTTCTTTCAAGATTCCTATGTCTGATTCACAACCTCGGAAGATTGCAGTCAGGTCTTATTTCGGAATATGTGACAGTAGAACTGTGTGACCTTTCAACCTTTCATCCTTAAGGTACACGAATTCTAAGTCGAATACCGTACTAGGTCTGGCTTCACTTTACTTCTACCTAGGCTACTAGCCGGGCATGCGATACAGCATCAACCATCTGCGAGCATTGAACCCCGTTCCAAGAGAAGAACCCGAGGGAATGCGCATTGATAATTGAACTACTACCAATTGAGGTTGCAGCAATTAGATCGGGCGCTGACCCTGAACGTGCAATTATCAAAATTGAGTAACTCATGAAGGACCTACCTTCAAAGTGGTGGAATACTCGGAATTTGGAACAGTTATCGCAAGTCGTTAATACACGAAACACCGTTTCTGATTCATGGGGCTTTTCGGGAAAACCTGTCCAATGTGCAAGAAAGCGAAAATGAAAGGCTCTGGCAGTGTCAAACCCCTACGCCGAGTTGGACCAACCGGTAGAAGAGTATACTACGGTCAGAAGAAAGTCCTGCGATGTCCCAACTGTGGCTACAGAACGATAGAGAGCTAGCTCAGATTGCCTGGATTGGAGATTGGATATCTTGACTTCGACCGAAAAATCTTCCGCCGCTTGAGTAAGAGGAAAGACGATCTCGATAACGTATGTAGTCATATCAAACATGAGCTTCATCCATTCCTCCCTACAAGCAGTATCGAGAGGATTCTCAGAGAACCTGACTACAAAACGAGAGTGTAGAAACTAGCCAAGCAAAAAGCACGACTCGTTCAAAAAGAGAAGAAGTGGCAGGAAATCGTTGTCGAGACTGTCATGCAAGTACACCGGGCCGACAAAATCTCCGATAGGCGTTTCGACGAAATCTTTGGACATACAAGATTAGAGAAAAGACTCAATCCAATAGTTTGTCGTTACTTCAAGGAGAAGGACAAGCGGTATCAGATTCAGGAAAACTCGATACCTATTGGCCGTTCCAAACCTGACTTGGTATTGTTCAAGGAGTATGCAAGGAAGGTCGTTGTTGGTAAGCGCGGCGTTCTGATTAAGAAACCTGTCTATGCGAAGCAAGTGAAGAGAGTACTCTTAGCCGTTGAGGCAAAAGTGGACTTCGATGAGCTCAGGCGTTACGATAGCCAGGTGAAGGATTACCAAACAGCCGCGGACAAAGTGTACTTGGCTATTACAACCCCATTAATTCTTGAGAAGGGGCAGAAGGAACTTGTCCAGGAATTGAAACACAATGGTGTTGGACTCATTCACGTAGATATGTGGAAGCGCCAATGTGAGATCAAGCTGGACGCGAGGGAAGGAAGAACGTTCGACACTAAAGCCAAGAAAGAGTTGATTGACAAATACTTTGCCTAACATGCCATGAGCGCCGAGGAATGTGAGCTAGTCTCGGACCGAAACGAAGTTAGTGGCCGATGAGTCATGAGTAGCGCGAGGAGAATATTCCAGCGGCTCCAAAAGTGACGGGCTCACTATGGTCGCAACCATCTCAGCAATTGAATCTGTAGGGCGACTCAGGAATATAATCTTCAATCGAGCTATACAGCAGAAAATTCTAAATTAACTACTACGTAATCTTATCTTGATGAAGTTTTGGTCCTTCCAAGAAGCACCAAGGGTAAACTCAAAGCGATCTTCAACTGGGCAAAGGGCGACCAGAGTTTCACTTTGGCGGCTAGGACCACACGTGCGAGGGATTTTGAGGAACATGCCTTGCGACATTATCAAAGGAAATTCGGCAAGAAGGTCGTTCGCTACCAAAAGGCGTCTAAGCACACTAGAAAGCGTCCAGATATGTGGATTCCTTAGGAGTTTGAAACCCATGCCACGGTATAAGCATAGAATCGTGATTGACGCAAAGGATGTCAATGAGGTCACGAAACGTACTGTCGACTCGGTTAGGCGAAAGTACACTTTTCCATTCTTCCCGAAACAGACTATCATAGCTGTACCTAGACGAACTAAAGTTACATCGAGCATCCGAGGATATGCGCGTAGAAAGAAAGTCAGGATTGATCGCCTAAACTACTAGGAGGTGGTTCGATGCCTAGGAAGAGAGGCGGAGGATTTGGTTTCGCCGTTGGAGACTATAATGTCGGAGTCGGCTACTATAAGAGAAAGAAGAAGAGAGGTAGGAAACGAAGCTAATTCGTGAGGAGAACTTTCTTGCCATACGAGAAGACTTCGAAATGGGTACCGCCCCGCCGAGTTGTCAGGGATGACAAAGAGATTGGCAACTCGTCAGCGTGGTCTGTTGTTGAAAGAGCGAAGAACGCCGGAGTACCTGAAGTTCAGGGTTGGAGAAGAGACAAATTCGTCTCAAGCGCGGCAGAAGAATTGCGTTGTTACGATAGTATAAATGCCATCATTGAATCGCTTGAGGGCAAGATCAGACAAAGACGTGGAAAGCGTTGATGCAATAGAAATACGACAACGTTTATGGAATAGCGATATCGCCATTGGTCGGTCTTTCATCCGTAGGTGCTGCGCTTAGTGTGGCTGCAGAGGCGCTGAGGCTCTCAAGGGAGATAGCTAGCGCAGTTTCTCAAGTCGATCCTGCGACCGCTGCTGCCCTAGCTGGATCAGTAGTTGCGATTGGCTCTTTCGCAACCGACATACGCAGTATCCTCCAAAGGATGCGCAGGACTCGAAACCGAGCAGTAAGGGACGAGCTATTCCACTTAGCGCTCGACAAGGTCAGCAATCTACTAAACGCTGTGACGAAACTTGTCCGAATCATGAAACGTCTATGGGTCAGGAAGCCGTTACTTCGCAGACTTCTCAAGTTCCTCGCTACTTAGGTAGGCGAAATCTGATGCAATATACACTGTCAAAGACGATAAAACTAGCAACTTCTGTCGTCAAGGAGGCTAAGGCAGTAGAGGTAGTCCTGAAGGGAAAGACTCAGAGGTCAAGATTTAGAATTAAGGGGATTGTCAGGATAGAAGGCGACAGGTTGGCAAGAAAACGAGGTGCAGGTTTTGGATTCAGGGTCGGGAACTATAATATTGGAGTAGGTTACTTCAGGAAGCAAAAGAAACAGGCAAGAAGGAAGGCTCGTTAGTCGCTGAACGATTGCCAACGGACGCAGGTCTAAGGCGCCTCAATGCTTTTTCGATCAAGGCATGTAAAGACAGACCCGCCTAGGTTATCCCTTCAGCAACCCTATGCTTGCTCTCAGGACTTCGATGCCCGCCTTTAATGCCTCTTTCATTGCCTCTCGATTGCAAGCGATGCGATTTACGAACCGTTCAATCTTGGACGCTCGTGCGGCACCATTGAGCTTGGCGGGCAGCTCTGGAGCTTCCTTGTCTCGTACTTTCAGGATAAGGACATTCTTACGGTATGTCAGCTGACTTAGCCGAATCAGGAAGGCTTCGTGCGGCAGGTAGCCGAGCCTGTGTTCTTTTTCTATGTTTTCGATTTCCTCAAGAACTGATTGGAGTTCCACGATATTGTGATTCAGTTCCGACGTGCGATATCTTGAATGAGCTCCCTTGCTCTTTTTCTGAACCTGTTTCAGCATCTCGAACCACATTTGGGTCATCTTATTGCCCTACCACGCTCGCTTTCGGGCCAAAGCACATTATAAGCGGCGACGGAGGTGAACTCCTCGTAAGTCATCTAAGGACCTCGGGTCTCAGTAGGTGGTTGAAGAATGCAGCTTGAGGAATTAGACGAGATTAGCGCGTATCCGACCGGCAATAGCTGGCGGCTGACTGTGACAAGAACCATGAGGGACAGACTCGGCTTACGCGATAGGAAGAGCCATCGCTTGGTTGTTCTTGGCGTCAAGGAAGCCGATGGGATCATTCTATTGGTGGACAAAAGAAAAGTCCCCAGAACGAAAGACTACCTGGAGGTTAAGCTAGGGCCGATCGAGAAGCTAGAGTTCTCAGTGTCCGAGGAATTCTTGAAGAGAATTGTCAAGCAACCGATGAAGCCGGAATGACGGATTCTTCGCCTTTGGCGTTTGCGAGGCTAACTTGGGTCTCTAGGCTGTAGGAAGAGTCTGCTTGAGGTGTAGATAGGCGCGTGTGTGACACGCGTCGAGCGTGACGCTGTCAATGTTCTGAAGAACAGAGCCAAGTTCGCGAAGCGACTTCAGGAACCGGACATAGGCCAAGAGCCGCCTCTCTAATGACGCTTCGCGGTTCGCCTTTCTGCCAAGGTAAAGCTCACCCTTTCTGATGTGTTCTCCCAATCGCAAGAACATCGCTTTACGGTCTGGTTTGTGAATCCTGATTCGAGCCGAACGTAAGTCAGGCTCATCGAGCGAGTCAACAGTAATTAGCTCGATGGGGCAGCCCACGCCGAAATCATCGAGGACAGAGTACGCGTAGTGGCTCAGGATTTGCCTTTCGTCCGCCTTGAAAGCTTCTCCGATTGCTTCCGCGTATAGAACGTCTTGCATAACGTAGTCTCTTGTGATTAGCTGTTCTTCCGTTCCGACCGGCGCTTCATAGCGCTGTCGCGGGTCTGCAATGTCTACTATTTGCCAGCGGGGCACGTTGGGTCTTTCCTTGGATAGAAGTGTGAAAACTGTTTCAGAGATGAAAGCCGTCATGCTCGAGACAGTGGGCAACTCTGGAATCAATTGAGGTGGTGTCTCAAGCATTTGCGTGAATATGTGGAGGACTTCTTGGAACGCCACTCCGAGCCGGCGGAGGACATCGATTTGCTGGTAAAGGTAGCCGGTGAAAACGTCTGGGGTCAGGTTTGAGCTTTTCTTGACTTTGCTCAGAACATTCTTCTCGAATTCCCCTGCTAGTGCGACGAGAGCTTCGAGCGTCGGCTGTTCGGCTAGGGAATCGAGAACCGCGTCCTTTAGATCCTGGGGGGCGTCGCTCCGCCTCAGCTGGGCTTGATAGGCTAAGCACTCCCAAAGCGGGACCAAGTTCTCATTGTAGACTTCTGGAAGAGCAGATGCCTTTCCGTCCTTCAGGGTGGGGTGCATCGCCTCGAGCAGGAGTTCGCTTTTCACCCGCGTATTGGCTGAGCCGACGAAGTGCCAGAACTCGTGCCCGATAACTGAAAGTTCGTACTTTGGCTCTAGCTGCAAGTTCAGTATAGAATGGGTGAGGATTATTGGCGTGGCTATCCCTTTGGCTCCCAGATTGAATCTCAAATGTCTGACGTTTGAGAATGACATTGCTGCCGCAGCGGCTGAGCCGGAGCGCTGAGATGCCATGACCAGCCCTCAAGCCAGTCTCATTTTGCGAGGTATTGGGTTTATGCCATAGAGCGAGATTGATTTTCTAGGACCCAAATAGGGAAGTGTGAGTCCTTCGCATCGGTGACTTTCTATGGAACTGACTAGGGACGCAGCGCTCGACAATGCGATAGTCAGTTCGACGCGCAACCCGTGGCATTGCTTTTTCTTCAAGCTGAGCTCGAAAGCAGTTGCAAAAACCTTTGTAAATTCCAACAGGTTTTATTCGCTGCCTACGAGACGCGAGTATAGGGCATCCGTTCACGTGCATGAGCTTGCCCATATCTCAAGCTGTTTGGGGCTTCCGCAGAATGCCTTTTGCATAGTCACGAGCATGCTGAACGAGTTCGGTCTCCCGGAAAGTCGTCGAGACCTAGATTATGCCGATCTTCTGTTCGTTTACAATAACGAAATCACGGAAATGCTGGAGGCACTCGCCTACCATCTGCAGCTTGCCTCGGAGGCAACCTCGACAGATTTGCGCGAGGGCGTGGCAGCCAGTTTGGGCTCGCATTATCCGTCAAGGCTCGCGCTCACCCTACAGATCCGGGACACGGCTCTGCGATTCCTGGCGAGAAAAGCGTCGAGGAGGGACAAGAACGACCTTTGGAGAATTTCAACGGCGCTTATTCAGTTCAGTTGTGCGACGAGGAACTGGGTGCGGCAAAGGGCTTTCGACCGTTTCCGGTCGTTGCGTAACCTGAGCGAGGAGGAGATTCCGAAGTGGAAGCACGCGGAGGAGGCTTACGAAACAATGGGGAGAGTGCTTCGTTCGGAAGGCTATGAAGTGGTCGAGATGCGCCGGCCCGCCCTAGCGTTGAACAACGCAAGGCTTTGGAACTGGGTTAAGGTTACGGTGAGGAAGATGAGGTCCGCCGCTTATCTTAGGCCCTTTGTCATGGGGCTGCTCAAGGAGCTGGATGCCAGCGTGGGGCCAATCAGCTATACCACCAACTCACTTGAAGACCTTGCTCAGAGCAGAATCGAGGCGTGCTACCTCTGCGCCAACGCTATTGACCGCGGATTCAATGCTGTATTGAAAAGAAGACTGACGGACATAGCGCTGCTACTCAGATCAGGTCCGGTTAGGAAATCAAAGGAGAAAAACGAACTGTTGGTTGGTTACAGGAAGGCGTTGGAGCAGTTGGCCGTCATCAAGAAGACTGGTGCCGGGAGCTGTCGGGGCCCGCACGTGTGCATTGGACAAGCGGCATGTCACTTAGATTTGCAGCTTTCAGACGCGGTAGTCAGCACATGGTTCGGAGCAGCATCTGATTGATCCGAAGGGTCAACCCGATGCCTTTTTTAGAATGCCTTTCAGTTACGAACGTAATGCAACTTTACTATTCCCGTTTTGTAAGGCACTGTCTCGACTAGTCTAAGATTGATCTCTTTCTTCAACGCCGGGTAAAGCGGAATGCCATCCTTGAGAAGAACTGGCACCACGAAATGCAATAACTCGTCGACGAGCTCGTCGTTCAAGAAGCTACATATCACATGACCGCCACCTACAACAAAGATGTCTCGATTGTTTTCATTCTTGATTTTGCTGATCAGTGCTCTGAGGTCGCCCCTATAGAATTCGACCGACGCGCCAGAAGAAATGGTCATTGTTTTCTCGCTTAGGACGTACGTCTTAATTCCAACAAGGGCACGTTCCGGGTGCTTTACCGACTGGTCGTAAGTACGTGCGCCCATCATTGCGCTACCAATTCCCTCGATGAATTCTGAGTACCCATAGTCCTCGTCGGGGATTTGATAGGCATCAAGCCAAGAAACGTCGTCGTCTTTGCGTGCAATGTAGCCGTCAAGACTAGCAGCAATATAGACAATCACCTTGGACATATTTTAGTCGCCTCAGCTGTTGTATTATATCGATTAACGCTGAAATAGAACGCTATTCCTCGTACGTGAATTCAATTCGCCCCCTCGGTTCAAATCCGCCCACAGTTCCATTTTCCGAACCCACGGGGTCGCACGTGACCTCACTGATATAGTCAGGAATCGTTAATACGAACGACACCTATGCGTAGTTCTTGAAGTGTTATGAGCGGCGGGAAACACGTGGACCCGCCACGCTCGGAACATGGCTCATCCCTCCGGACCCGCCACTTATAGCGTTCAGGTCCCATGGTCTTAAAATATCTTCCACGACCTCGTAGTTTTGCGAAGATAGCAGATGTAACAGAAATTCCTCTTTCTCATCAATTTCACGAGTTAGGTAGTAGCCTGAACAAATTTCGGCAATCACAACAGTTGATACGAATGCTTTGTTACGACCACCGTCAACGGAATCTAGAATGCTTTTCGAGTAAGCGTAGTAAGGCTCCTCCCTATTCTTGACATTGAGGAATACGTTTGTATCTATTGCGAATTCCATTCCGCTCTGGACCTCCGCTGAAAGGCAAGTGAAGGCATCCCTATGGGTTTCTGTTTTGACAGAATCTCGGATAGTTTCTTGGTCTTGGCTTTCTTCAAGACTATGCCGCTCCCCGTACTCACGAAAGCTAACCTGTCACCAGCTTTCAATCCTAACGTAACCCTCACTTCCTTCGGAATTGTCACTTGACCCTTCTCGCTAACGGGCGCCACATCGACTACCTCGGTCATAGCCATTCCTACCAATTAGTAAAGAATATCATACTGTTAAGCATGGCTTGCATAATGCTGAGAGGGTTCGTAATTTCTTGACCCGTTCCCTCCGAGACAGGTTATGAGACATCATTGGCAGGTGGCAGCATAGCCCAGAACTAAGCGATTTAAGGGCGATTATAAAGATTTGGCGTTCCGGCCAGACAGTGTTCTATCTACCCACATCTGTCAGTCGGTCTCTGAAGTATACGTCTGCTGGATATAGATAGCCTAATCCTTGATGCGGTCGTTCGTAGTTCCAGTAGTTCACGAATGCCTGATGGGTTGAG
>Ga0187784_10000304_pt1 | contig 34989 bp, 35 predicted proteins | sample 1015_SJ02_MP15_2_FD_132964 | JGI IMG/M metagenome (GOLD analysis project Ga0187784, IMG submission 132964) | Tropical peat soil microbial communities from peatlands in Department of Meta, Colombia - 1015_SJ02_MP15_20_MG | ecosystem: Environmental > Terrestrial > Soil > Wetlands > Peat | place... | reverse complement strand
CGGCCGGAGAAGGCGCAGGCGCTGACCGTCAGCACCATGGCCTCGCTCGCCGCCAAATGGCTGCTGCCGCGGCTCGCGGGATTCCAGGAGGCGCATCCCGGCATCGAGGTGCGCATCAGCACCTCCTCGCATCTGGTCGATTTCCGCCGCGAGGAGGTCGATGTCGCCATCCGCTACGGCCGCGGACGCTGGCCGGGGCTCAGCGCGCGCTGGCTGATGGCGGAGGACATCTTCCCGGTCTGCAGCCCGGCGCTGCTCGCCGGCGGGAAGCCGCTGCGGCGGCCGCAGGACCTCGCCCACCACACGCTCATCCACGCCAGCAGCTCGCGCGAGGACTGGCAGCTCTGGCTGACGGCTGCGGGCCTGCCGACCGCGCTCGCCGCGCGGCCCGGGCTCAATTTCGATCTCAGCCTGATGGCGCTGCAGGCGGCGATCGACGGGCTCGGCGTGGCGCTCGGCCGCACACCCTTCGTCGAGGCCGACATCGCCGCAGGCAGGCTGGTGGTGCCGTTCGACGTGAAGCTGCCGGCCGAAGCCGGGTTCTATGTGGTGGCGCCGCAAGAGACCGCCGAGACGCCGAAGATCGCGCTCTTCCGCGACTGGCTGATCGCCACGGTGGCGAAGCCGGCGGTGGCGTAGGGCGACCGGCGGAACACCGTGGCTAGCCCGCGCCGTGCGGACAAGCTCCCTGAGGGAGCTTGCCGCCGCCTCATCCCTGCTTGGCTTTGAGCCGCGCGGCGATTTTCGCGAGGCTGACGAGCGCCCGCTCATGCGTGCCGATGCCGATCTCTTCCTGCTCGTCGACGGCGCGGACCGCGAATTCGATCCGCCGCCCTTCGATCCCCGTCACTTCGGCCTCGCCGATGACGCGCTTGCCGACCGGCGTCGCCGCGACATGGCGGACATCGATGCGCGTGCCGACCGCGCTTTCGCCGGGCTCGAGATAGGGCTTGAGCGCATTGAGCGCGGCGTTCTCCATGATCATGATCATCACCGGCGTCGACAGCACCGGCGGCAGCATCGCATCCTTGAAATTGCTGGCGAGATGCGCGGGGGTCACCACGAGGGTGAAACTGCCTTTGGCGCCGACGGGGACCGGCCGCATGGAGCCTCCTTCGCGCGGGTGAGTGCGGCGGTTATATCCCTCTGCGCCCCAGCGCTTCGCGCAGCAGCGGCAGGCGGTCGTTGCCGAAATACATGTCGTCGCCGTCGAGGAACATGGTCGGCGAGCCGAAGCCGCCGCGGCGGATCAGCTCCTCGGTGTTGGCGCGGAGCTGATCCTTGATCGCGGGCGCGGCGATGCCGGCGAAGAAGCGGGCGGGATCGATGCCGAGCGCGGCGCAGATCTCCTCGAGAACCGCATCCTGCGAAATATCCTTGTCCTCGCCCCAATAGGCCTCGAAGACGGCACGCGCAAACGGCACCAGCTTGCCCTCCGCCGCGAGCAGCAGGCAGCCGCGCATCGCCTTGACGCTGTTGACGGGAAAGACGCTGGGCGGAAAGCGGATGCGGAGGCCGGCCAGGCGCGCCCAGTCCTGCAAGTCCTTGTGCATATAGGCCTGCTTTGCCGGTATCGGATTGTCGCGCGACGCGTAGACGCTGGGATTGATGGTGTTGAAGACGCCGCCCACCAGAAAGGGCCGCCAGACGAGGCGCGCGCCGGCCTCGGCGGCGAGCGGCTCGATGCGGGTGAAGGCGAGATAGGTCCAGGGACTCGAACAGTCGAAAAAGAACTCGATCAGCGCTGGCGACATGGACGTTCCTCCGGCCGGCGCGCCATGCTAGGGCTTTGCGCCGCCGCATGAAACCGCCCGCCCCATGAGCCTCCCGCCGTCCTGGCTCCTCGCCGCCGTCCTCGCCCCGATCATCGGCAGCTTTCTCTCGGTGCTGGCGACGCGGCTGCCGGAAGGACGCGGCATCGTGCTCGGGCGCTCGGCCTGCCCGCGCTGCGGCCATGCGCTGGGCGCGGCCGAGCTGGTGCCGCTGTTGAGCTATCTCTGGCAACGCGGCGCCTGCCGCCATTGCGGCGGCCGGATCGACGCGCTCTATCCGCTGCTGGAGGCGGGCGCGCTGGGCGTGTCGCTGTGGGCGGCCGCGCTCGGCGACGGCGGCGGCGACCTCTGGGCGAGCTGCGCGCTGGGCTGGCTGCTGCTGGCGCTGGCGGCGGCGGATTGGCGAAGCTATCTGCTGCCGGATCCGCTGGTGCTGGCGCTGGCGCTCGCCGGGCTCGGCGCGAGCGCGCTGCTGATGCCGGCGGCGCTCCTCGACCACGTCATCGGCGCCGCCGCCGGCTTTCTCGCCTTCTGGGCGGCGGCGGCGCTCTACCGGCGCTGGCGCGGCCGCGAGGGGCTCGGGCTCGGCGACGCCAAGCTGCTCGGCGCGCTCGGCGCCTGGGTATCCTGGGACGGATTGCCCAGCACCGTGCTGATCGCCGCCGTCGCGGCGCTCGCGGCGGCGCTGCTGCGGGGGCTGTGGCGCGGCCGGCTCAGCGCCGAGGACCGCCTGCCCTTCGGGCCGTTCCTCGCGCTGGGCGGCTGGATCACCTGGCTCTATGGGCCGCTCGCCTTCGGCTGACGGCGGCGAGCAAGGCACTTCGCCGTTTCGGGGAAATACCGGGATGGAATGGATGCCGTGCCCCGCGCCGCGACACCCGTTTTTTGACGGCGTGCGGCCCGGAGACGGCCCTGCGATCGCTGCGCGGCCGGAAGAGGGCACGCCGCTTGCTGCCAATCACCATCGGTTTTCATGAACGCCGGTAGAATCAACGCTTCTTTCCACTCGGCGAAAGCCGGCCGCGACTCGCCGCCGCGGCCGAACGACCGCGGAGCCCCACGGCCTGGAAGCCGCACATCGGCCTCTCGGTCAAAAGCTTCCGGCATCGCGCCTCGTCTTCACTTTTTCGTCGGGACAGTCGACCTCGGGCGATGCGTTGGCTAGGCTTCTATCGTAAAGGGAAGATATCGCAACATGGCAGGCCGATCGGGTCGCGCGGTGTCCTTCGCCCTGGCGCTGCTCCTGGCAGCGCTCGGCGCCGCGCCGGCGCGCGCCCTGGGCGAGGAGCCGAAGCCGGGCGAGAGCGTCAGCCAGTACCTGACGCCGGACATCCTCGCGATGGTGTTTCCCGGCGCCGACAAGGTCGGGCCGGCCGACGGCGCGCCGCCGGCCGCGCCGGCCTACAAGGGCGACCGTCTCGTCGGCTATCTCTTCTCGAGCTGGGACGTGACGCAATCGAAGGGCTTCTCCAACCGCCCGCTCGTCCTCCTGGTGGGCATCGACCTCGGCGGCCACGTCACCGGCGTCAGGCTGGTCCACCATACCGAGCCGATCGGCATCCTCGGCCTCAAGGACGAAGAGTTCTTCCGCTTCACCGAGCACTACCGCGGCCTCGACCTCAACCAGGGCGTCGACATCGTCAGCGAGCTTTCCTCCTCGGTGCTCGGTGAAGCAAGCTTCTCGCGGCGCGCGGCGCCGGGAACGGCCGCATCGGTCAAGATCGACGCCGTGTCCCGCGCCACGACCAGCACGGTGCTGATGAGCGACGCGATCGTGCGCGGGGCGCGCATCCTCGCGCGCAGCCGCGGCATCCTGGCGCCGTCCCAGGCGGGCAAGACGCGGCTCGACCTCGACCGCTTCGCCCCCGCCGATTGGCCGGCGCTCGAGGCGACGGGCGCGATCGCCCATCTGCATCTCAGCTATGGCGAGCTTCGCGACAAGCTCCGGGACAGCGGCGCGGTGAAGCCGGTCGCCGGCGACGGCGCGGCGGGACCGGCGGATCCCTTTCTCGATCTCTATGTCGCCCTGGTGACGCCGGCGGGGATCGGCATCAACCTCCTCGGCGAGACCTGGTACGGCGAGTACACCACCGACCGCGGCGTCGACGACCAGCTCGTCCTGATCGCGGCAAAAGGCCCCTTCGCCTATTCCGTCCTCGGCGAGGACTGGGAGCATGCCGACATCCTCGGCTCGATCGACATCGTCCAGGACGACAGGACCATCCGTCTCTCGGGACAGCAGATCAAGACCTTGCCCTTCCTGCACGCCAAGGACGCGCCTGACCTCACCGAGCGCGCGCTGATCTCCCTCGACGCCGGCAGCAATCTCGATCCGGGCCGGCCGTGGACGCTGCGTCTCCTGCTCGCCGGCGAGACCGCAGGCGGAGAAAGACGCTATGTCAGCGTCGGTCTCTCCTACCGCCTGCCCGGAACCTATATCCTGCCGCAAGCGGCGGCGGGCGGCGCGGAAGCCGCGCGGCCGGAGCGGGCCTTGGCGTGGCAGGCCATCTGGTCGGCGCATTGGATCAAGATCGCCATCCTGGCGGCGGGGCTGACGGCGCTCACCGTCATCTTCTCCCTGGAGAACAGGATCGCGCGGCGGCGGCGCCTTCATCGTTTCATCCGCATCGGCTTCCTGAGCTGGACCTTGATCTGGCTCGGCTGGTACGCCGGCGCGCAGCTCACGGTGGTGAACCTTCTCGCCTACATCCACAGCGCGGTCGTCGATTTCCACTGGGATTACCTCCTCGCCGATCCGCTCATCGCCCTCCTCTCCGTGTTCACGCTGGCGGGGCTCTTCCTCTGGGGACGCGCGGTCTTCTGCGGCTGGCTCTGTCCCTTCGGCGCGCTCCAGGAACTCGCGAACGAGATGGCGCGGCGCTTGCGCCTGCCGCAGCTCGTCATTCCGGCGGCGCTGCACGAGCGCCTGATCGCGGTCAAATACGCGGCGTTCCTGGGCCTCGCCGCGGCGTCGTTCCTCTCGTGGGATCTCGCCATGACCGGCAGCGAGATCGAGCCCTTCAAGGCGGCGATCATCCTCCGCTTCATGACGGCGTGGCCGATGGCCGCCTATGCGCTGGCGCTGGTGGCGGCGAGCCTCTTCGTCGAGCGCTTCTATTGCCGCTTTGCCTGTCCGCTGGGCGGCGGCCTTGCCATCCTGGGCCGCCTGCGCCTCCTCAACCGGCTCAAGCGGCATCCCGAATGCGGCTCCCGCTGCCGCGTCTGCGAAACCCTGTGTCCCGTGGGAGCCATCAAGCGCAACGGCGCGATCGACATGAACGAGTGCTTCTACTGTCTCGATTGCCAGGTCGCCTATTACGACGATCACCTCTGTCCGCCCATGGTTTGGCGGCGCAAGCGCCGGCAAGAGCAAGCGGCGGCGCCGGCGCCAGCGCGCGACGCCCAAGGAACAATCTTCCGCGAGGTGCCATGATGATCGCGAAGAGCCGGCCGGCCGCGCTGTCGCGCCGGCGCGCCATCGTCGTTCTCGGCGCGGCCACGGGACTGCCGTTGCTGGGCGCGGACGATCGCGCGGCAGGATCGACGAGGCTCTACCAGTGGACCGGCAGCTCGCTGGGCTCGCCCTCCCGCCTGCTGCTCTACCATTGGGACCGCGCCGCCGCCGCGCGCATCGTCGGCCAATGCGCCGCCGAGATCGAGCGGCTGGAGCGGATCTTCGCCCTCTACCGCGGCGACAGCGAGCTTGCCCGGTTGAACCGCGACGGCCGGCTCGATGCGCCGTCCCAGGAGCTGCTGGCGCTGCTCGGGGACTGCCGGCATTTGTCGGCGCTGAGCGGCGGCGCCTTCGACGTCACGGTCCAGCCGCTGTGGGACCTCTATGCCGCGCATTTCTTCGCCGCCGCCGCGCCGCCCTCGACGGGACCGGCGGCGCGCGACATCGAGCGCGCGCTGCGGCTGGTGGACTGGCGCCTCGTCGAGGCTTCGCCGCGGCGGGTGGCGTTGGCGCGTCCGGGCATGGGCGTGACGCTCAACGGCGTCGCGCAGGGCTATGTCGCCGACCGCATCACCGACATTCTTCAGGAAAATGGCTGCCGCCGCGTTCTCGCCGATCTCGGCCGCAGCGAAATGCGCAGCCTCGGCCGCCATGCCGACGGGCGCCCGTGGCGCGTCGGCCTTGCCGATCCGCGCCGGCCGGAGACGGTCGCCGCCACTCTGGACCTCGAGGACCGCGCGCTCTGCACCTCGGGCGGCTATGGCACCAAATTCGAGGCGTCCGGACGCTATCACCACCTGTTCGATCCGGCCACCGGCGCAAGCGCCAATCGCTACATCGCGGTCTCCGTCCTCGCCCCCCGCGCCAGGATCGCGGACGCGCTGTCGACGGCGCTTTATGTGACCCCGCCCGAACGCGGGCCGGCGCTGGTCGCGAGCTTCCCCGCGACCAGCGCGCGGCTCACCTTGCCGGACGGGAGCATCGTGCAGCTTTCGAGTTGAGCAACCTCACCTTTCCGGCGCTTACACGAGTTTTTGATACGTCCGATTCTCTGTCCGGTTGTCAAAAGGGAATCTTGGGTATATACATCGCCGGTTAGGTGCATATAACAGGGAGCATTCACGATGTCCAGTTGGCTCAGCGAGCGGGAACGGCGCCTCGTCGCGGGCGCTGAAACGGCTTCGGCCGCAACTCCAATACCCACCCAGATCGTATCGAATGGCGAGTACCTTCCGCCGCCGCAAAGCGACGCGCAGAAGCGGGTTGAGCGGCGCATCTTCGAATTGGCCGACGCCAATGCAAAATACCTCGGCTTGAGCCGGCGCGCCTTCTTGCGCACGAGCTGCGGCATGGCCGCCGCCTTCCTGGCGATGAAGGAGGTCTATGGCGCGAACGTGTTCCAGGTCGATCCGCGCGAAGCGCGCGACCCCGAGCTCGGCCTGGCGCGGGCCCAGACGCTGGCCGGCCAGTTCATCTTCGACGTCCAGACCCACTTCGTGCGCGACGATTTCGAGCACAAGGAGCTGCTGGGCGTCGGCAATTTCGCCGCCGAGCACTGGAATCCGAAGCTCAAGGACGAGGACCCGACCCTCGCCCGCTACAAATTCGGAAATTACGTCAAAGAGCTCTATTACGACAGCGACACCAGCATGGCGCTCTTGAGCAGTGCGCCGTCCGACGATCCGACATGGTGGTTCATCTCCAACCGGGACATGGCCCAAGCGCGCAACGTGGTCAATGATTTCGCAGGGTCGCGGCGCATGTACGCGCATACGGTGATCACGCCGACGCAACCCGGCTGGGAGGAAGAGGTCGACCGGGCGATCCAGACCTACAAGCCCGATTCCTGGAAGGCCTACACCACCGGCGATCCGCTCAAGCCGTCCAAATACCCGTGGCGGCTCGACGACGAGAAAGTGATCTACCCCTTCTACGAGAAGGCGCTGAAGGCCGGCATCAACACCATCTGCATCCACAAGGGCCTGCTGCCGCCCGATTACGAGAAATCCTATGCCGGCATCTGGGAACATGCGACGGTGTCGGACGTCGGCAAGGCGGCCAAGGATTGGCCGCAGATGAATTTCGTCATCTATCATTCCGCGCTGCGGCCGTTCCTGGAGCTGACCGACCAGGCCTGGGCGGAATTCCAGGCCTCGGGCCGCATCAAGTGGGTAACCGATCTCGCCGAGATACCGGCGAAATTCGGGGTGAGCAACGTCTATGCCGAGCTTGGCACCTCCTTTGCCAATTCGGCGGTGTCGCATCCCAAATTCTCGGCCGCCTTCATGGGCACGCTGCTCAAAGGCATGGGGGCCGACCACATCGTCTGGGGGACGGATAGCGTGTGGTACGGTTCGCCCCAATGGCAGATCGAGGCGATGCGGCGGATCGAGATCCCCGAGGACATGCAGAAGCAATACGGCTTCCCCGCCCTCGGCGGCCCCAACAGCACCGCCAAGCAGCTCATCTTCGGCGGCAATTCCGCCCGTCTCTACGGCGTCAACCTCAAGGCGGCGGCCAACACGCCGGCGATGCCGGCCTATTCCGAGGATCGGCTGGCCAAGCTCAAGGCGCAATACGAACTCGCCGAGAAGACGCCGTCGAACCTGCGCTACGGCTACGTGCGCGCCGACTGATCGACGGACGAGGCCGATGCCGCCGGCCGGCGCCATCGGATCCGGGTCGAGCCCGTCGGGTCCACGCTTGGGGGAGCGTGGACCCCGACGGCTTGTCGCGGGCGAGCGCCCAGGGAGGCACAAGCGGAAAAGCCCGTCGCGCGCCGGCTCGAAGAATTGCCGCGCCCCGTCGCTTGCGAACACAATATTCAATTGAGCTGCGCGGCCACAGTCCTTAAATCTATTTCTATACTTTGCCGCCGCGATTTGTCAGGAGAGCCGCCCGTGACAGCCGATGAAGCACGCGCCTTCGCCGCCGAATGGATCGCGGCCTGGAACAGCCACGACCTCGAGCGCATCCTTTCGCACTACGCGGCCGACATCGTGTTTCTGTCGCCGGTGGCGCAGAAGCTCCTGGGCGACGGCCGCATCCTCGGCCTGCCGGCGCTGCGCGCCTACTGGGCGAAGGGTCTCGCCCTTCTGCCCGACCTCAAATTCGACTTCGTCGACCTGCGCGTCGGTCACGACTGCCTGACGATCCTCTACAGCAACCAACGCGGCCAACAGGCCGCCGAAACCTTCGAGTTCGGCAAGGACGGCAAAGTCGTCCGCTCGTTTGCGTGCTATGGATGACCGGCCGAGCGGGGGGGTAATGAAAGAGGTCAGGGGCTCACACAATTTCATCGCGAACACGGCTGCGATTTTCACGCAGTCATTTTCTGACCCGCGGCATCTCAGCATAATTACTTTGCCGTCCGAGCCTCCAGTCAAAAGCGCTAGACCGACTATGGCCTTTGACCAAGCGTTGAAACGGCGCGCCCCAATCTCGCTCCCCCCGGCCTATAAATTCACCGTGATTATCGTAACGCTTGTAACGATCGGCGCGGGCATCGCCGCGGCTGTCATGGCGGAATTCTGGGAACACCCCACCGCGATGCAGAATTCAATCTTCGACGCGATGGGAACAGCTTGGAAGATGGGTTTCGGGGCTATAGTCGGCCTTCTCGGAGGGAAGCAGATCGGCGCGGACTGAAATTAGGACACCACCCGGGGCGGAGCGGCATTGACAGCGCGGCGGCTCTTCCTTAAGCACTAGCCCCGGCTTGCCCAGGTGGCGGAATTGGTAGACGCGCTAGATTCAGGTTCTAGTGGCCGAAAGGTCGTGGAAGTTCGAGTCTTCTCCTGGGCACCAGCCCTGCCGACGCCGCGCAGGTGAGCGCCCCGATGAGCATCCATCTGCATCACGGCGACCTGCCGGCAGGCATCGGCTTCGGCGCCAGCGTCGCCATCGACACCGAGACGATGGGTCTCGACCCCAACCGCGACCGGCTGTGCCTGGCGCAGCTCTCGGCCGGCGACGGCGTCTGCCATCTCGTCCAATTCGCCAAGGACGCCTATGACGCGCCGCGGCTCAAGGCGCTGCTGGCCGATCCCGCGGTGCTGAAGATCTTCCATTTCGGCCGCTTCGACATCGCCATGCTGCTGCGCCATCTCGGCGTCACGGCGCGGCCGGTCTATTGCACCAAGATCGCCTCGCGCCTGGTGCGCACCTTCACCGACCGGCACGGGCTCAAGGATCTCGTGCGCGACCTGCTCGGCATCGAGCTTTCCAAGCAGCAACAATCCTCCGATTGGGGCGCCGGCGAGCTGAGCGACGAGCAGCTCCGCTATGCCGCCTCCGACGTGCTCCATCTCCACGCCCTCAAGGCGCGGCTCGACGAGATGCTGGCGCGCGAGGGGCGCACCGCCTTGGCGCAAGCCTGCTTCGACTTCCTGCCGACGCGCGCCGCGCTCGATGTCGGCGGTTGGGCAAGCGAGGACATCTTCGCCCATTGAGACGAAGCGCCCCGGCACAAAACGGGAACACAGCCGGATTCATTGACTTTTGGGGATGAGCGGTCATAGTCGCCGCCTATCATGCATCGCGGACGGCACGAGGCGCACGCCGACGCCGCGAGGGGGATGCTTTGGCTCGCGTGTTGAGGAAGCCTACCGACATCGATGCCGCGCGCCGCGTGCTGCGCACCGAGATCGCCGGCCTCGAGGCGCTGGTCGACGGCCTTGACGGCGCCTTCAGCGCCGCCATCGAGCTCCTGGCCAGGGTCAAGGGCCGCGTCGTCGTCACCGGCATGGGCAAGAGCGGCCATGTCGCGCGCAAGATCGCCGCCACCTTGTCCTCGCTCGGCACGCCGGCGCAATTCGTCCATCCCGGCGAAGCGAGCCACGGCGATCTCGGCATGATCGCCGAGGACGACGCGGTGCTGGCGCTGAGCAATTCCGGCGACACCGCCGAGCTTGCCGACATCGTCGCCTATACCCGGCGCTTCCGCATCCCGCTTCTGGCCATGACGCGCCGCACCGGCAGCTCCCTGGCCGAGGCGGCGGACGTGACCTTGCTGCTGCCGCCCTCGGCGGAAGCCTGCCCGCTGGGGCTCGCGCCCACCACCTCCACCACCATGATGACGGCGCTGGGCGACGCGCTCGCGGTGGCGCTGCTCGAACGCAAAGGCTTCTCGGCCGACGATTTCCAGACGCTCCATCCCGGCGGCCAGATCGGCCGGCAGTTGCTGCGCGTCGCCGACATCATGCATGGCGAGGCGGCCATGCCGCTGGTCACGCGCGGCACGATCATGGCCGAGGCGATCCTGGTGATGACGGCCAAGAGCTTCGGCTGCGTCGGCGTCGTCGACGATGCCGGCCGGCTGGCGGGCATCGTCACCGACGGCGATCTGCGCCGGCACATGGGCGAGACCATGCTCGGCGCCGCGGTCGACGCGGTGATGAGCGCGCGGCCGAAGACGATCCGGCCGCAAGCGCTCGCGGCCGAGGCGCTGGGGCAGATGAACGCGCTGTCGATCACCAGCCTCTTTGCCGTCGACGAGCAGCGCCGGCCGCTCGGCATCGTGCACATTCACGACTGCCTGCGCGCGAGGGTGGCGTGAGCGCGCGGCAAGACAGCCTTGCCGCCGGCGAGGTTGCCCTCGCGGTCCGCCCGCGCGCCGGCGTCAACCGCAGCTACAGCCGTTTCGTCGCCCTGGCCAAGCGCATCCTGCCGGGGGTGGCGGTGATCCTGCTAGGGCTGGTGGTGATCTGGCCGCGGCTCCAGGCCGAAATCGAGCGCGTGCATTTCCCGCTGCCACGGCTCGACCCGCGCGAGGCGCAGGATCTGCGCATGGTCAATGTGCGCTACGCCGGCGTCGACCGGCAGAACCGGCCCTTCGTCATCACCGCCGAAGTGGCGCGCCAGACCCCCAATGTCGACGATCTCGTGGCGCTCGAAGGCCCCAGAAGCGATCTCACCTCCTCGAGCGGCGCCTGGTTCGAGCTCGACGGCTATACCGGCCTCTACCAGCCCAATGCGCAGCTCCTCGACCTCTTCGGCAACGTCCAGCTTTTCCAGGACAAGGGCAACGAGTTCCACACCGACAGCGCCCATATCGACATGGGCAACGGCAGCGCCGCCGGCGACGACCCGGTCGCGGGCCAGGGCCCCTTCGGCTACGTCACCGGCCAGGGCTTCCGCATCCGCGACCACGGCGACGTCATCATCTTCACCGGCCACGCCCATCTCACGCTGCTGGCGCATGAGAAGGAAGCGCCGTGAGAGGCGCCGCGGCGCTGGCGCTGGCATTGGCATTGGCGCTGGGATCGCTGCCGCCGCCGGCGGCAAGGGCGCAGACCACCGCCCTCGGCCTCAGCGCCCAGGACAACGACAAGCCGATCGACATCGAGGCCGATGACGGCATCGAGTGGCAGCAGAACAATCGCGTCTATATCGCGCGCGGCGACGCCCGCGCGACGCGCGGCCAGACCACCCTCTTCGCCGACACGATGATGGCGTTCTATCGCCCGATCTGCAGCCCCGAGGCAATTGCCGCGGCGGCCAAGCGCGAGGCGGCGCAAGCCGCCGAGACCCAGCGTCCGGCGGCGACGCCGACGGCGGCGGGGAAGAAGACCGCGGCGGCGCCGGCACAGGCCGCGCCGGCGAACAAGCCGGCCGCCGAGCGCAATTGCCCCGATCCCGCCGCGCCGGCGCCGACCCGGACCGCCGCCGCGGGCGAGGCCAAGCCCGGCGCCGCCGATCCCGCCGGCGGCGCCACCGAGATCTATCGCATGGAAGCCGAGGGCAACGTGCGCATCGCCACCGAGACACAGACCATCTATGGCGATCACGCCGTCTACGACGTGGACCAGTCGCTGCTGGTCGTCACCGGCAAGCATCTCAAGCTCGAGACGCCGCGCGACACGGTGACGGCGCGCGACGATCTCGAATGGTACGACGACAAGCAGCTCGCGGTGGCGCGCGGCAATGCGGTGGCGACCCGAGAAGGCAAGCGGCTTGCGGGCGACGTGCTGACCGCGGCGGTGGAGAAGGACGAGAAGGGCTCCTCGCACATCAGCCGCATCGATGCGCAGGGCAACGTCCTGGTATCCTCGCTCGAGCAGATCGCCCGCGGCGACAGCGGCGTCTACAACGTCGATACCGGCATCGCCACGCTCGCCGGGCGCGTAAGCCTCACCAAGGGCGACAACGAGCTGCGCGGGCAATACGGCGTGGTCGACCTCAACCGCAACGTCAACCGGCTGCTGAGCGCGCCGCCCTCGGCCCAGCTCACCCAAGGCGCCGCCCCGCGCGTCGCCGGCATCCTGATGCCGCGGGCAAAGCCGGCGCCGTCCGACGCGGCGAAGCAAGGCGCGGCCGCCACGCCGCAATCCGCCGCGACGGCGGGCGAGAAGACGGCGCAATGATGCCCGACGCGCCGCCGCCGGACGCAGCGCCCTGGACCGGACCGCGTCTGGTCGCCGACAATCGCGGGCTCATCGCGCACAATCTCGGTAAGAGCTTCAAGAAGCGGCCGGTGCTGCGCAACGTCAACGTCTCGGTGCAGCGCGGCGAGGCGGTCGGCCTGCTGGGGCCGAACGGCGCCGGCAAGACCACCTGCTTCTACATCATCACCGGCCTCATCGCGCCGGATTTCGGCACCATCGCGCTCGACGGCCACGACATCACGGACCTGCCGATGTACCGCCGCGCGCGGCTCGGCATCGGCTATCTGCCGCAGGAGGCGTCGATCTTCCGCGGCCTCACGGTCGAGCAGAACATCCGCGCCGTGCTCGAGGTCAACGAGCCCGTGCGCGAGACGCGCGAGGCCACCATCGACGAATTGCTGGCGGAATTCTCGATCTCCCATCTGCGCCGCGCGCCGGCGATGGCGCTGTCGGGCGGCGAGCGCCGCCGCGTCGAGATCGCCCGCGCCCTCGCCACCCAGCCGCATTTCATGCTGCTCGACGAGCCGCTGGCCGGCATCGACCCGATCGCGGTGGGCGAGATCCGCAAGCTGGTGGCGCATCTGAAGGACCGCGGCATCGGCGTGCTCATCACCGACCACAATGTGCGCGAGGCGCTGGAAATCGTCGACCGCGCCTACGTGCTGCACGAGGGCCAGGTGCTGATGGAGGGCGTGCCGAGCGAGATCGTCGCCGACGAGGACGTCCGGCGCGTCTATCTCGGCGACATGTTCAGCCGCTGAAGAGTTCGTTGCGGGGGGCCTGGGAAGCGGCGGCGCGAAGCCGCCGCTTTCGCGTCGGGGCGCCGCGCGGGCCGCCGCCGCAGGGGCGCCCGGCGCGAGGCAGCAAACACCCGCGCCGTGCAGCTCTCGCGCTTGCCGCGCAATCGCCGCCGCCGCTACGCCGCTGCTTCCTTCGCCGGCGCAAAGGCGCGGGCGACCGCGTCGAAATGACGGAGCAACAGGGCGAGCTTCTCCAGGATGAGGCGGATCTGGTCGAACTCGCGCTCGAGCGCGGCGAAGGACGCGGCTTCGCCCGCCGCCGACCAGGTCTCCGAGACGATGCGCGCGCCGGCGCCGATGCGCAGCGCCGCGGCGGCGGCGGCCGACGGCAAGGTCAGCGCCACCGGCTGGCCGATATGGCAAAGCTGGGCCGCGACGCGGCGCTGATGCGCCGTCGATCCCGCCGGCAGCAGTCCGGAGACGTCGGCGTTGAGCGCGCGATAGAGGCTGATGCAATCGGCATGGCCGAGGACGCGGCCGGCGCGCCGCACCAGGAACGGGAAGATGGTGCGGACCGCCATCTCGCCGTCGATGGCGGCGTCCTCCTCGGCGCCCGGCCGCCGGCATTCCGGCAGCAGCTCCAGCGCCTCCTCGCCGGCGATGAGGCCGGGGACGACGGCGGCGAAGCGGGCGAGCGCGGTCCGGCGGAAACTTTCCGGCACGGCGAAATAGTCGCGCATCTCCGCCAGCGCCGCGGTCCAGCGCAGGAGCTGGCCGAGATTGGCGCGCTCGGCGAGGCCGTCGCGCAGGCCGCTCCAGGCGCGCGGCCAGTCGCTGCGGCTGGTGTAGTCGGCAAGCCCCGCCGGCAGGGACGACAGCGCGCCGAGGCGGCGGGCGAGCGCGGCGGGCACCAGCAGCGCGCCGCTGAAGGGCGGGCCGGTGAAGAACTTGGAGCCGGTGATCATCGCCATGTCGCCTTGGGCGAGATGGGCGGCAAGCCGGTTGCGGCTGAGGCGGAGCTGGCAGGCGTCGATGGCGATCTGCACGCGATCGCCGTGGCGGCGGCGGATCTCGGCGAGGCAGGCGTGGCTGGGGCTGCGCGCGCCGAGCTTGGAATGATCCATGACATGAAGCAGCACGCCGTTGCCGGCGGCGACGGCCTGGTCGACGGCGGCGAGCACGGCGCCATCGGTCTCGGCCGGCGGTCGCGCGCGGCCCGCCTCGCGCAGCCGAACGCCGAGGCTGGCCACGCCCTCGGCCAACCCGGCGACGGGGCTGCCTTTCTCGACGGCGGCGCCTTGGGCGGTGAGCGTGCTGAAATGCCGGCCGCTGCTGGCATGGGCGACGCCGCTGCCGGTCTCGTCGGCGGCGGCGACGAGGCTCGTCATCGGCGTTCCGAGCCGGGCGCGCGCGAGGAAGAGGGCGTAAAGCGCGCTGTCGGTGCCCGAGGGGGAGAAGACGACCTCGGTGCCGCTGCCGGCAAGGCCGAGGAGATCGAGCAGGCCGGCGCGCAGCGCCTCGACCCGCGCCTCGACCGCCGGCTCGAGCCCGTCGCGAAGCGCCTCGCGCACCAGATCTTCATGCGCCGCCTCGGCCGCCCGAAAGGCGCGCTCGGAGATCGAGGTCGCGGTCGAGGAGGCGAAGGTGAAGGCCTCCGGCCGCGGAAAGGGCCGGCAGCCATAGCCGTTGAGCAGGCTTGCGGGATCGAGCCGCAGGCGCGTGTCGCCGCCGGCGGCGAGCAGGGAGGCAAGCGGCGCGAAAAGCTCGCCGAGGCGGGCGAAGGCGATGGCGCTCATCGGCCGGTCGCGAGCGGCAGCAGCGCGGCGGCGGGCGCGGCCTCGGCGGCGAGCAGCTCCGGCCCGAGCCGGCGCACCGCGCTCACCAGGATGGCGAGATCCTCGGTGGTGGTGCGATGGTTGGTGAGCGCGACGCGAATGGCGGTACGGCCGCGGATGCGGGTGGTCGACGGCGCGGCGATGCCGCGCATTTGCAGCTCCGCGACGATCGCCCGATTGAGGCGAGCAAGCTCGGCCTCGCCGAGCCCCGGCGCCACGAAGCGGAAGCAGACGATGTTGAGGCCGACCGGCGCCAGCAGCTCGAGATCGGCGTGGGACTCGACGGCGCGGCCCAGAAGCCGGGCCTGGCGGCAATTGCGCGCGATCGCCTCGGCGAGCCGGTCGATGCCATGCGCCTTGATCGTGAACCACACTTTGAGCGCGCGGAAGCCGCGCGATAGCTCCGGCCCATATTCGCAGAACCAGGGCTCGCCGCCGGCAAGCCCGCGCTCGGCCGGCGCGAGATAGTCGGGACGGCTGGCGAAGGTGGCGCGGTGCGCCGCCTCGTCCTTCACCAGCACGCAGCCGGCGTCATAGGGCACGTGCAGCCACTTGTGGAAATCGAAGGCGACGGAGTGAGCCTCGGCGATGGCGGCGAGCGGCGCGGCGAAGTCCGGCGTCAGCGCCGCGAGCCCGCCGAAGGCGGCGTCGACATGGAGCCACAGCCCCTCGGCGCGGCAGAACGCGGCGAGCGGCGCGAGATCGTCGATGGCGCCGGTGTTGACCGTGCCGGCGGAAGCCACCACCACCGCCGGCAGGCAGCCCCGCGCGCGGTCGGCGGCGACCATCTCGGCGAGCAGCGGCAGCGACAGGCGGAAATCCGCGTCGACCGGCACCTGGCGCAGCGCCTCGCGGCCGAAACCCAGGAGCTCGAACGCCTTGGCGACGGCGCCATGCGCCTCGCTCGAGGCGTAGCCGAGCATCGGGCGCGGAGCGGCGGCCAGGCCGCGGCGGCGGACGTCGATCTCGCCGCGCGCGGTGCGCGCGACCGCCAGCGCGATCACCGTGCCCATCGAGGTGCCGCTGGTGAGCAGCCCGCTCGCGCCGGCCGGAAAGCCGAAGATCTCCTTGCACCATCGGAGGATCTGGCGCTCGACATAGACCGCGACGTGGTCGCGGCCGCCGAGGTTGCAGTTCATCAGCCCCGCCAGCATCTCGCCCAGCGCGCCGGCGGGATTGCCGCTGCCGTGCACCCAGCCGAAGAAGCGCGGATGGAGGTTGCCGGTGCCGTAAGGCAGCATGTCCTCGGCAAAGCGCGCGAGCAGCGCCTCGAGCGCTTCGGGCGCGCGCGGCAGCGGGGCTTCGAGCCGCGCCTTCACCGCATCGGGGGTGGGGCGCCAGACCGGCGCCTCGCGGATGTCGCGGAGATGGTCGACCGCCTGCTCGACCGCGTCGTGGAAAACGCGCTTCAGCGCCTCCCAATCGGCGGGATCGAGGCTGTCGTCGCCGGCGGCCGGCCTGCGCCTCATGCCGGCGCGGCCTTGCGGCGCAGCAGCGCGCAAAAGGCGTCGAACACCTTGCGCATCTGCGGGCGCTTGTAGGGGAAGATCTCGGGGCTATCCATGGCGTGGACGATCATGGCGATGTCCGCCTCGAAGACGAGGAGCCGCCCGTCCCGCGTCTCGGCGCAATCGATGCCGAAATAATCGAGACCGACGCGGCCGGCGACGGCGGCGAGCGCGTCGGCGTGGCGGCGGGCGAAGCCGGTCTCGAAGCCGGCCATGAACGCCGCTTCCTCCTCGCGCTTTGCCGCGCTCGCCCGCATGTTGGCGTTGAGGTAATAGATCATCCACTGGTCGGCGATCGCCAGGTGGCAGGCATGGGCGGCGCCGTCGATGAAGACGATGCGGAACTTGCGGAACTGCCCGTCGGCGCCGCTGTAATCGATGAAGCGCGAGAGATAGAACTCCGTCTCGGCGCGCTCGACGAGGTATGCGGCGAGCGCGGCGGCATCGTCGAGCTTCCTCAGCCCGTGGCCGGCATGCGAGCCGACGGGACGGACGATCAGCGGAAAGGCGCCGTCGGGCAGGAGATCGCCGACCGCCACCGAGCCCGCGGCAAGGCGCTGGAGGCTGATGCGGTCGGCCCGCAGCGTCATCGGCATGACGAGGCCGGGCGCGCCGTCGAGCAGCGCGAAGAGCCGCTCGCGCGAGAGCTGCAGCACGCGCTCGGGCCGGTTCAGCACCGGGCGCGGCCAGAAGGCGGCCAGCCGCTCGATCTCGGCGAGGATCGGCGCGTTGTCGTCGGATTCGCCGGCGGCGACGATGGCGACGTCGTGCTCGGGCAGCGGCTGCGGCAACGGCCGGCCGGGGACGATATAAAGCGTGTCGAGCGCCACGTCGGAGCCTTCGAGCAGGAATTCGAGCGGCGTGTTGGTGCCGAGGTCGCCGGGCGCGGCGAAGGCGAGCAGCCTGAGGCCTGGCCGGGCGGCGGCGCAGGGCGAGCGGTAGACGCGCTCGATCGCCAGCGCATCCGCCTGGCGCGCAAGGCCGTCCTCGCGGTTGCCGAAGAGCTGCTCGACCGTGGCGAGATCCATCAGCGCCGCGGCGTCCTCGCGCTGATAGATGTATTTGTTGACGAGCTCGCGCCAGATCGGCGTCAGATCCCGGCCGTCGAACATCATCTTCGACAACCTGGCGACGCCGATCGGCGTCGCCCGCTTGTCCCCCTCCGCCGCCGCGCCGCCGTCCATGAAACCCTGCGCCTCCCGCTTGCCGGCGGCGGCGCCTGGGCGCGCTCCGCTGCTCGGACAGGGATAGCGCTCTTTGGTTAAAAACCCTTGAATTTCCGGTGCTTCCAGCGCATGCGACGGTTGCGCGCAGGGCCGGGCGGGCGCGCCGAAGCGGTTTCCGCACAACCACTTAACCGGTGGAAGGTCAGTTTGACGACATTGGCGGGGCGTCCGGCAAAGCTACCGCGAGAAATGACGGTGATCGCTTATCGCGCCTCTCCTTCTCGTCTTTACCTAAAATGGCGAAGCCCCGCCGCAAGGCGGGGCTTCTCTGGTAGTCTGGAACTCTCGGGCCGTGCGTTGAGCTTGACTTCGCCCTATGCACGGCCTGCCCCGGGTGGGGTCTTAGACGCTGATCCCTTTCGGGAGAGCAGCACTCATTTATTAAGATGAGTCAAGGGAGGTGCTTTGTCAATGCTCCGAGTGCCAGGCCACTCAGCACGCAACTTCACACTTTTTTAAGCTCGTCTGCGGGCAGCACTTCATACCGATAAATTCGCTTTCCTTCAGCGTCTTTACCGTATCGGAAGAAATCCAGTCGATGGAATCCTACCGCTACGATCATATCCCCCTTAACCCAGTTTGGCCCCTCGTCATAGGGCGGGGGCAGTGGCGGGACAAGGTTTTTAAGCTCATAATGATACGGCTGTGGGAATCGCGGCGGCTCCGTGCTAATCGGAACTACGGTGCAAAGTTTTGGACGAACCGATATCCGGGGACTTAACACGATCACTGGACGACGCTTGGTCATCTCTGGCTCCGTAAAGCCCATTCTAAAATCGCATAGCAACCGGGTGCCGATTAGGGGATGTTCGGAAATGGACATGCTCGACGGCCTTTTGTTCACACTTTCAATTTTCCAACACGCGCACCCTATTGGAAAGTCCCTAAAGCTTGCCGGCGACGCCCGCAGTCATTGCCAGCGCAACTCGCGTAGTCTGATCGATGCGAACGAAGTTGTAGTACATGAAATGGATGGTGACGGAATGCGCGTGGTTCTCGAATCTCTTTGAGAAGGCGTTGGTAAGCCGCGTGAACCGCCACATGCTCGTTCGCCTAGCCTGTCGCGATGTGGTTCGGATCGGGCGCGCCGCCAATGACTTCCGACTTCGCGCCGACGCAGCGTGGCGAACTATAGCGGCCGCTCCCTGTTGCCGTGCCTATCGGGGGAAAGGATATTGTTGTTGCCGGTCGAAACCGCTCGGCCGGCATAGGGCGATTGGTTGCCGTAACTGACTTATTTCCAGCACGATTTGGTTGCTTTCTGGGCTATTTACTGACGACGCTTTTTTGAAAGGCGCGCTGCTCCGGCGACACCGCCCTTTTCCCATTTCTACGGCAGCTTGGTCGCGGCGATCTTCTACAGCGTCCTCAACCTGACCCGTCGCGATATCCGCGATCAGCTTGCCGAGCTGGATAGGGTCTCTCGGTCGCTTGAGGCGCTTGGTTGCCATGCGCGGAGCAGGGGGAAGCGGCGCTCGCGCTCCGCCTAGTCGCTTTCATGGCCGAGCCGGCATTCGGGGCAATAATGAAATTGCCTCTCCGGCGCTTCGTCGGCCGGCGTGATCAACCAACCTTCCAGCATGAAGGCCATCGCCAAGATGTGCTCCCGGGACTCGCCTTCCACGTAGATTTCGCTTTCGCAGCTATCGCATCGAATCAGGCCGGCGATCATCCCCGCCTCCGCCCCGGGGCGGAGACCAAAGCCCAAACGTACATCGCCACGCCCGGCACCAGCCGGCCAAGCGTGTTGACGCTCGCTCGCTACCCGAGGGATAAGACGACTTAGCCATCGGCGGACTCTGATCTCCGCTGCTGGTTAGCTCCGGCAGGGGTGTCTCAGCACTCCTGTCGGGGCGCCCGCTTGCCCGGGCAGGTTGCAGACTAAACCGTCATCCGGGGCAAGGCCAAGCACTTATTTACAGTTGCGCCAAAAGACTGTTTCAAACCGACCCGGTGCACACTTAACCGTCCGTCAAGGACTTGGCCCGATATTTGCAGTCATGACCCGCTTCGGGCTATAAGCTCTCATCATGGCGCTCTCCCAGAGGCTCGACCTCCGCCAGACGCAAGCGCTCGTCATGACGCCGCAACTGCAGCAGGCGATCAAGCTGCTGCAGCTTTCCAACATGGAACTCTCCGCCTTCATCGAGAGCGAGCTCGAGCAGAACCCGTTGCTGGAACGCGACGACGCGCCGGCCGAAGGCGCCGCCGAGGCCGCCGAGCCCGCTCCGGCGGCCGAGGGCGACGGCGAGGACGTCGAGCGCTGGCAGGAGGCGGCGGGGAGCGAGGGCGAGGGCAATCTCGACCTCGCCGGCGATCCCGCGGCCTGGCAGAGCCGCCTGGCACGGCCGCAAGCGAACGAGACGCTGCCCGGACTCGACCAGACGCTGAGCCGGCCCACCACCTTGCGCGACCATCTGCTGGCGCAGCTCTCGGTCGACATCACCGATCCCGTCGACCGCGTCATCGGCACGCATCTCGTCGACATGGTCGACGATGCCGGCTACCTCCAGGGCGAGCTCGCCGACATCGCCGAGCGGCTCGATTGCCTGCCGGCGCGGGTCGAAGCGACGCTCAAGCTGATGCAGCGCCTCGATCCGCCGGGCGTGTTCGCGCGCGACCTCGCCGAGTGCCTGGCCCTTCAGCTCGCCGACCGCGACCGGCTCGACCCGGCGATGCGGGCGCTGATCGACAACCTGCCGCTGCTGGCCAGCCGCAACGCGCCGGCGCTGATGAAGCTGTGCGGCGTCGATGCCGAGGATCTCGCCGAGATGGCGGCCGAACTCAAGGCGCTCAACCCCAAGCCCGGCCTCGCCTTCGACCAGGCGGCGGCCGAGCCGGTGGTGCCCGACGTGCTGGTGCGGCCGCAAGGCGCGGGCTTCGCCATCGAGCTCAACAACGACACGCTGCCGCGCGTGCTGGTCAACAACCGCTATTACGCCGAGGTGACGAGCGCGGCGCGCAGCAAGGCCGACAAGGACTATCTCGCCGAGCGCTTCCAGCAGGCCAACTGGCTGGTGAAGGCGCTGCACCAGCGCGCCACCACCATCCTCAAGGTCTCGACCGAGATCGTGCGCCAGCAGGAAGGCTTCTTCCGCCACGGCGTGCAGCACCTGAAGCCGCTGGTGCTGCGCGACATCGCCGAGGCGATCGAGATGCACGAGAGCACGGTGAGCCGCGTCACCTCGAACAAGTACATGGCGAGCCCGCGTGGCATCTACGAGCTCAAATACTTCTTCACCTCCTCGATCGCCGCGGCGAGCGGCGGCGAGGCGCTGTCGGCCGAGGCGGTGCGCTTCCGCATCAAGGCGCTGATCGAGGCCGAGGCGGAGGACGTGCTGTCCGACGACCGCATCGTCGAGATCCTGCTCAAGGAAGGCATCGACATCGCCCGCCGCACGGTGGCGAAGTACCGCGAGGCCATGCGCATCCCCTCCTCGGTGCAGCGCCGGCGGGAACGCTCGCTGACGCTCTGAACCGGAGACGGCTTGACACCCCCGCGAGGCCGGCTCCATCTGAGCCAGAGGCGGCTTGACACCCCGGCAAGGCCGGGGCCATAAGGTTGCCCCGCCCGGGGGAGGGCCGGCGTACCATAAGCGTTCCCAAGCGTCGAGTCGGTCCGGTAGGAGCCATGCAGGTTACCGTCACGGGCAAGCAGATGGATGTGGGGGAGTCCCTGCGCAGCCATGCCGAGGCGGCGACGGCGGCCATCGCCGACAAGTATTTCGGCAAGGCGATCGAGGCGCATGTGGTGTTCTGCCGCGAGCGGCATCTCTTCCTGTCGGACATCCTGGTCCATGCCGGCCGCGGCCTCAGCGTCCAGTGCCACGGCGAGGCGGGCGACGCCTATGCCGCCTTCGAGGACGCGGCCGAGCGGCTGGAGAAGCAGCTCCGGCGCTACAAGCGGCGGCTGCGCAACCACCACAAGCACGCCAAGCCCGGCGCCGAGCTCGAGGCGGCGACCGATTACCTGCTCGCCGCCGAGGCCGAGACGCCGGCGGCGGATGACGGCGGCGAGCCGCTGATCATTGCCGAGATGCGCACCGGCATTCCCTCGCTCACGGTCCGCGAGGCGGCGATGCGCCTCGACCTCGCCGATCTGCCGGCGCTGCTGTTCCGCAACAGCGCCCATGGCACGCTCAACTTGGTCTATCGCCGCCGCGACGGCAATGTCGGCTGGATCGATCCCGATCTCAGCGCCAAGGCGCGACGCGCCGAGAAGGGCAAGGCCTCCTGATGGAAATCGCCGACATCCTCCGGCCCGACGGCGTCATCGCCAATCTGCGCGCCGCCAACAAGCGCCAGGCGCTGCAAGAGCTGGCCAAGCGCGCCGCGCAACTCACCGGCAAGCACGAGCGCGCCGTCTTCGACGTGCTGCTCGAGCGCGAGCGCCTCGGCAGCACCGGCATCGGCCACGGCACCGCCGTGCCGCATGGCCGCATGCCCGACCTGGAGCGCATCCACGGGCTGTTCGCCCGGCTGGAAAAGCCGATCGATTTCGAGGCCATCGACAACCAGCCGGTCGATCTCATCTTCCTGCTGCTGACCCCGGCGACGTCCGGCGCCGACCATTTGAAGGCGCTGGCGCGCATCTCGCGGCTGCTGCGCGACAAAGCGGTCTGCGACAAGCTGCGCGGCACCGACAGCGCCGATGCGCTCTACGCGCTGCTCGTCGACCGCGCCGCCAGCCACGCCGCCTGAGCGCGGCGTGTCGCCGCTATATCTGGTGTCGTTTCCCGAGTCGGCCACGGGACGTTCCGCGACTCGACCTAGATGATGTGTCGGCGGCCATCATTCCGGCCGAAAAAGGCCAGAAAAATCAATATCTGGTGGGTCTGCCCGAGTCGGGCGCGGGACGTTCGGCGAACCCGAACCAGATGCTGCGGTCGCCGGAAAGCACCGGGGGGCGGCTCTGCGCGGAAGCCGCCCCCCGGATCGACGTCGCGAAGCGGGTTCAGTGGACGCTCAGCGGCTCCAGCTCGTGCCGGCGCACGGTGGCGAAGGCGACCTCGCGGTCGGGCAGCAGCGCCACCTGCGTGCCGTCGGCGGCATGGACGGCAAAGCCGACGACGCCGTCCGTGCCGGCGACGCGCTTGATATAGGCCATCTCCTGCATGCCGAGCAGGGCGAATTCCTGGGGCGTGATGCGTTTCAGCTTCTCGATATCGTTGTCGTTCATGATGTCACCTTTCGCCGGCCTTGCTCATCGGGCCTCGCGCCTTTGCGTCGCTGCGCCAAAGGATCAGGCGCCGTCCTTCAGCGCGGCCGGCGCGACGCTCGGGCGCATCGGCTTGCCGATGTTCCGGATCTCGACCGTCCGCACCTTCTGCTCGAGGACGCGACGAACGAGGTCGATGTTCAAAAGCCCGTTATCGAGCGAGGCGGCGGCCACCTCGATGCCGTCGGCGAGCACGAAGGAGCGCTGAAACTGCCGCGCGGCGATGCCGCGATGGAGATAGACGCGGTCCTTGTCCTCGGTTTGGCGGCCGCGCACGACGAGCTGGTTGTCCTCGATCTGCACGGTGAGGTCGCCCACCGCGAAGCCGGCAACGGCCAGCGTGATGCGCAGGCTGTTCTCGCCGGTCTGCTCGACATTGTAGGGAGGATAGCCGTCGGCGGCCGCCTTGCTGACGCGATCGAGCGCCCGCTCGAAATGATCGAAGCCCAGCAGCAGCGGCGAATTGAACAGCGAAAGTCGCGGCATCTGACCTCCTCGGGCGAGCGAGTCCAGCGGGCCCAAAACGGCGCCCATGCAATCCCGGCGATCCCCACGGCATCGCCGGGATAGATGTGGGGTGCGGCGCCGCGGCCATCAAGGCCCGGGAAAACCGCGGAAAACCGCGGTAAAATCCGCGTGTTGCACGCGCCGGCGGTTGACGGTGGATCGCCGGCGCACCTATGCTCCGCTCGCTGGGGGACCGGCGGCGCATCGCCGAAACGCGGGCCGACCAGCGACGCCACTCGGGAGGGAAAACATGATCTGGAAAATGGCGCCCATGGCCGCCGGCCTGGCGCTCGGTCTCTGCGTCAGCGGCACGGCGAGCGCGCTCAGCCTGAGCAGCCCCGACGTCAAGCCCGGCGCGATGATCAATGACGAGCAGGTGTTCAACAGCTTCGGCTGCACCGGCAAGAACATCTCGCCGGCGCTCGCCTGGAAGGGCGCGCCGGCCGGCGCCAAGAGCTTCGCCGTCACCGTCTACGACCCCGACGCGCCGACCGGCAGCGGCTTCTGGCATTGGCAGGTGTTCAACATCCCGGCCAGCGCCACCGGCCTGCCCAAGAATGCCGGCGACGTTAAGGCCAATCTCCTGCCGCCGGGCGCGAAGCAAGGCCGCGACGATTACGGCGTCGTCGGCTGGGGCGGCCCCTGCCCGCCTCCGGGCTCCAAGCCGCATCACTACATCTTCACGGTCTTCGCCCTCGACGTCGATCACATCGACGCCGATACCAACACCACGGCCGCGGTCATCGGCTTCATGCTGAACGCCCACGCCGTAGCCAAGGGCAAGTTCACCGCCCTCTACAGCCGGCCGAAATAGCGCCGGCGCCGCGGGAGGGGCCGGCCGGCACACGGCCGGCCCCGTCCCCGCCCCGGTCACGGAAGAGCGGCCGCAATTTGCCGCGAGGCGGCTTGCCGACAGGCCGCGGACTAGCGTCTGTCGACGCCGTTCGCCCGAGGGAGATCGCGCAGGTCGTAAGGCACGTCCTCGTAAAGCTGGTACATCCAGTTGCTGAAGAGAAGATAGCCGTAGGGCCGCCAGCGATTGACGGCCTGGCGCGTGACATCGTCGTTCTCGAAATAATTTTTCGGCGGCGAAATCGTCTTTTCCGCCCTCAAGTCGCGCACATATTCGTCGTGCAGGGTTTCGGTATCGTATTCGAGATGATTGAGCATGTAGACGTCGCCCCGGCTGTTTTCCATGAGGCAGATGCCGGACTCGTCGGACTCGGCGAGAATTTCGAGTTCCGCCACCTTTTCGACGCCGGCGCGCGGCACGCCGGTATAGCGCGATACCGGCGCCATGAACGAGTCCGTGAACCCCCTGAGCAGCGCCGATCTGGGCGCCAGCACGCGCTGCTCGAAGACGCCGAAGAGCTTGTCGCGATAGGCCTCTTTCGGAACGCCGTACTCGGCATAGAGCGCCGCCTGCGCGCCCCAGCAAAGATGGAAGCGGCGAAAGACCCGGCGGCGCGCCCAGGCAAAGATGTGGCAGAGCTCCGCCCAATAATCGACCGCCTCGAAGGGCATGCGTTCGACGGGGGCGCCGGTGACGATCATGCCGTCGAACCAATCGTCGCGAACGTCGCTGATCGTGCGGTAGAATTCGCGCATATAGTCGCTCGACGTCGTGGTCGGCTGATAGCTTTCGGTGGTGAGCAGCGAAAGCTCCACCTGCAAGGGCGTGTGGCTCAGCAACCGCGCGATCTGCACCTCCGTCTTCATCTTCATGGGCATGAGATTGAGCAGGAGCACGTGCATCGGGCGAATGTCCTGGCGCGCCGCCGTCTTCCGTCCGATGAGTTCGATGCCCTCCGTCTCGAGGATCCTTATGGTCGGCGAACGATCCGAAATTTTGATTGGCATGCGATGATTCCCCAAGCGGTTTGCGCAGCGGATGCCGTCCGGCGTCAATCAATTGCGACCGGCGGCGCCGCGCACTTCAAAAACAGGCGACGTCTGATGCGAGGGATGGGGCGGACATGACGGCACCGCTTCGCACCGGGCCGGGTGGCATCGCAAGGCGTTCCGTCGGCGTCATGGGCTGAATCCCCGGGTCTCTTGTCCGCTATCTCTCATTGCAATGTTCTGCCGGCCCGCTCGAAAACGGGCTTGGCCGGTCGCCTTATTATGGCAAGGCGAGTTCTATCAAAACAAGAAGTTAATTCTATATAACGATTATCCGGCGTCCATTCGGGAACCGATCTCGACCGAAGACACCTTAAAAGATTATATTAATATGCATTTACTTCTAATAAGAGAAATCGACAACGGCAGCATCGCTTCCGGTCTCCGTCCCTAGCCGGACGCCATCGTCATAAAACCATCTATGATGGTTCTCGCCATTTCCCGCTGTGCCGCTCGGAGCGGCGACCGCCACGGCGGCGGGACGGAAACGCGAAGGGCCTAGCCGTCGCCGGCTAGGCCCTTGAGGAAACTGGTGGAGCCAGGGGGATTCGAACCCCCGACCTCCGCAATGCCATTGCGGCGCTCTCCCAACTGAGCTATGACCCCAAAAGGCCGCTCTGCGCCAGCTTAGCCCCAAGCGGCGCGGCGCGGGAGCGGGAAATTAGCGGTCGGCGGCGGCCGGCCGCAAGCGGAAAAGCCGCTCAGCGCTCTTCCTCGTCCTCGACGTTCTCGATCACCTCGGCCATGTCGTCCTCGTCCTCGCCGAGCTCGGAGGCGTCCTCGATGACCTCCTCCTCCTCTTCCTCCTCGCCCTCGGCCTCCTCGGCACCCTCCATCGGGATCTCCTCGGCGGCCTCCTCCGCCTCCGCCTCCTCGGCGACGATGTCGGTGTCGATCTCTTCCTCGGCTATCGGCTCGATCGGCACCTCGGGCACGGCCGCCACCTTGGCCCGCCGCGTCTTCGACAAGGTTTCGAGATCGTAAGCCGCGCCGCATTTCGGGCACTGGACGGGCTCGCGATGCAGGTCGTAATAGCGCGCGCCGCAGCTCGGGCAGATGCGCTTCATTCCCCATTCCGGCTTAACCATGGACCGCCTCCGTTCTCGCGCGGTGGCCGGCCAATTGCCATGATCGCGCCACCGCTGTCAAAAGCAAAATCATCAACCGCTTGAGATGCCGCCCCCGGGCCGCCGCCCATTTCTGCCGCCGCTTGCCTGTGCTACAGCTTGCCGCGCAACTGACAGACGAGCGTTCCGTGACGCCTCTCACCTCGGGAACCGCCTCGGCGCTGAGCGGCCGGCTTCGCGCACCCGGCGATAAATCGGTGTCGCACCGCGCGCTCATCCTGGGCGCGCTGGCCGTCGGCCGCACGCGGGTCAGCGGGCTGCTCGAGGGCGAGGACGTGCTGCGCACCGCCGCCGCCATGGGCGCGCTCGGCGCCGGCATCGAGCGCAACGGCGAGGGACGCTGGACGATCGACGGCATCGGGCTCGGCGGACTCACCGAGCCGCAGGACGTGCTCGATCTCGGCAATTCCGGCACCGGCGCGCGGCTGCTGATGGGGCTGGTGGCAAGCCATCCCATCACCACCTTTCTCACCGGCGACGCCTCGCTCCGGCGCCGGCCGATGGCGCGCGTCGCGGCGCCGCTCGAGCGCATCGGCGCGCGCATCATCGCGCGCGACGGCGTCCGGATGCCGCTGGCGGTCATCGGCGCATCATCGCCGCTCCCCATCGCCTATCGCCTCCCTGTCGCCTCGGCGCAAGTGAAATCCGCGGTGCTGCTGGCGGGGCTCAACGCGCCGGGGGAGACCAGCGTGATCGAGCCGCAGCCGACGCGCGACCACAGCGAGCGCATGCTCCGGCATTTCGGCGCCGCGGTCAGCATCACCGAAGAGCCGGACGGCGCCCGCCGCATCACCCTCAAAGGCCAGCCGGAACTCAAGGCCGCGGATCTCGCCGTGCCCGGCGATCCCTCCTCGGCCGCCTTCCCCGCCGTCGCCGCGCTGCTCTTGCCCGGCTCCCAGGTGGTGATCGAAGGGGTCGGCGTCAACCCGCTGCGCACCGGCCTTTACGACACGCTGGCGGCTATGGGCGCCGAGATCCACTTCGGCAATGCGCGCGTCGCCGCCGGCGAGCCGGTGGCCGACCTGACGCTCCGCGCCGGCGCGCTCAGCGGCGTCGAGGTGCCGGCCGAGCGCGCGCCGCGCATGATCGACGAGTACCCGATCCTGGCCGTGGCCGCCGCCTTCGCCCGGGGCCGCACGGTGATGCACGGGCTCGGCGAGCTGCGCGTCAAGGAGAGCGACCGGCTCGGCGCCATCGCGCAGGGCCTTGCCGCCTGCGGCGTGAGCGTCGAGGTTGCCGGCGATACGCTCGCCGTCGACGGTGAGGGCGGGCCGCCGCCGGGCGGCGCGACGATCGCCACGAAGCTCGACCACCGCATCGCCATGGCCTTCCTGGTGCTCGGCATGGCGGCGCGCCGGCCGGTGCGCATCGATGACGGCGACACCATCGCCACCAGCTTTCCGGGCTTCGTCGCGGCGATGAACGGGCTCGGCGCCGCGATCGCGCCCGCGCAGCCGTGATCATCGCCATCGACGGCCCCGCCGCGGCGGGCAAGGGCACGCTGGCGCGGCGGCTGGCGCAGCATTTCGGGCTGGCGCATCTCGATACCGGCGGGCTTTACCGCGCCGCGGCGCTGCGCGCGCTCGACGCCGGCGGCGATCCCGCCGACGCGGCGGCGGCCGAGAAGGCGGCCAAGGCCGTCTCCGCCGGCGATCTCGACGATCCCCGGCTGCGCGAGGAGAAGGTGGCACAGGCGGCCTCGGTGGTGGCGGCGATCCCGGCGGTGCGCCGGGCGCTGCTCGCCTTCCAGCGCGACTTCGCCCGCCATCCCCCCGGAGGCGAGGCGGGCGCGGTGCTGGACGGGCGCGACATCGGCACCGTCATCTGTCCCGAGGCCGATGCCAAGCTTTTCGTCACCGCCAGCCCCGAAGCGAGAGCGGCGCGCCGCGTCCAGGAGTTGCGGGAAGGCGGCGAGACCGCTATATACGAGGCTGTCCTGCAGGACATGAGAGATCGTGACGCGCGCGACAGTCAGCGTCGGGCGGCGCCTTTGGTGCCGGCCGACGATGCGTTCGTTCTCGACACGACGGCGCTCGATGCCGATGCCGCCTTTGCCAAGGCGCTCGATTTCATCGGCCGAAGGCTCGCCGCCAGGCCGGCGGAACCGAGCTAGGCCGGCGCCTTCCCGTCCAGCAGGAGCCGGGGCATAAGCCGCCGCGCCCCTTCCCTGTCGGCGGCCTGACGCGCTCCGCTCGCTTCCCGGCGGCGCGGCGGCAGAGCCAGGGAAGCGTGGGAGAGGCAATGGCCGTCGCTACCAGAACCAAGACCGAGGCCGGCAAGGAGAGCTTCGCCGCGCTGCTCGACCAATCGCTCGGAAGCGCTTCGGGGCTCGAGGGCACCGTCATCAAAGGCGTCGTCGTCGCCATCGAGAACGACGCGGCGCTGATCGATGTCGGGCTCAAATCCGAAGGGCGCGTGCCGCTCAAGGAATTCGCCGCCCCGGGACGGCCCGCCGAGATCAAGCCCGGCGACACCGTCGAGGTCTATCTCGAGCGCATGGAGGACAAGAACGGCGAGGCGCAGCTCTCGCGCGAGAAGGCGCGGCGCGAGGAAGCCTGGACGCAGCTCGAGAAGAGCTTCCAGGCCAATGAGCGCGTCACCGGCGTCATCTTCGGCCGGGTCAAGGGCGGCTTCACCGTCGACCTCAACGGCGCCGTCGCCTTCCTGCCGGGAAGCCAGGTTGACATCCGCCCGGTGCGCGACATCACGCCGCTGCTCGGCAGCCCGCAGCCTTTCCAGATCCTCAAAATGGACCGCTCGCGCGGCAACATCGTGGTCTCGCGCCGCGCCGTGCTCGAGGAAAGCCGCGCCGAGGCGCGCTCGGAGCTGGTGGCGAGCCTCAAGGAAGGCCAGATCCTGCAAGGCGTGGTCAAGAACATCACCGATTACGGCGCCTTCGTCGATCTCGGCGGCGTCGACGGGCTGCTGCACGTCACCGACATCGCCTGGCGGCGCATCAACCATCCCTCCGAGGCGCTGCATATCGGCCAGACGGTCAAGGTGCAGGTCATCCGCTTCAACCCGGAGACGCAGCGCATCTCGCTCGGCATGAAGCAGCTCGAGGCCGATCCCTGGGAAGGCGTCGAGCTCAAATACCCCGCCGGCGCGCGCTTCAAGGGCCGCGTCACCAACATCACCGATTACGGCGCCTTCGTCGAGCTCGAGCCCGGCGTCGAGGGCCTGGTCCACGTCTCGGAGATGAGCTGGACCAAGAAGAACGTGCATCCCGGCAAGATCGTCTCGACCAGCCAGGAGGTCGAGGTGATGGTGCTCGACGTCGACCCGCAGAAGCGGCGCATCTCGCTCGGCCTCAAGCAGTGCCTCGCCAATCCCTGGGAGAGCTTCGTCGAGAAATGCCCCGTCGGCACCGAGCTCGAGGGCGAGGTCAAGAACATCACCGAGTTCGGCCTCTTCGTCGGGCTTCCCGGCGAGATCGACGGCATGGTGCATCTCTCCGACCTCGACTGGAGCAAGCCGGGCGAGGAGGCGATCAAGTCCTACGGCAAGGGCGACATGGTCAAGGTGCGCGTGCTCGACGTCGACGTCGAGAAGGAGCGCATCAGCCTCGGCATCAAGCAGCTTGCCAGCGATCCCTTCGAGAGCAATCTCGCCGGCCTCAAGAAAGGCGACGTCGTCACCACCACGGTGACGGCGGTGACGGACGGCGGCATCGAGGTGACGGTGGGGGCGGGGCTGCCGGGCTTCATCCGCAAGGCCGAGCTGTCGCGCGACCGCGCCGAGCAGCGGCCCGACCGCTTCGCCGTCGGCGAGAAGGTCGATGCCAAGATCACCGCGCTCGACCGCGCCGCGCGCAAGCTCTCGCTCTCGATCAAGGCGCGCGAGGTCGAGGAGGAGAAGAAGGCGATGGCCGAATACGGCTCGTCGGATTCGGGCGCGAGCCTCGGCGACATCCTCGGCGCGGCGCTGTCGCGGCGCGGCGAGAAGGAGAAGGAAGAGAAGGAGGAGAAGTAGTCGTCAGTCGTCAGTTTTCAGTTGTCAGTAATCGATGGCATCTACCGAGGACTGATAACTGAGAACTGACAACTCGACCGAAAGCCGAGGGCTGACGGCTAATCTTGACGCTGGCTCAAGGGTTTGGCACGCTTTGGGGTTGATCCCGCGAAGCCGAGGACAAGAGCGTGGCCATGACCAAATCCGAGCTCATTCAGCGCCTGGCCGAACGCAACCCGCACCTCTACCAGCGCGACGTCGAGCGCATCGTCACGGCCATCTTCGACGAGATCGCCGCGGCGCTGTCGCGCGGCGACCGGGTCGAGCTGCGCGGCTTCGGCGCCTTCTCGGTCAAGCGCCGCGATGCCCGGCTCGGCCGCAACCCGCGCACCGGCGACAGCGTGCAAGTCGAGCAGAAGCACATCCCCTTCTTCAAGACCGGCAAGCAGCTGCGCGAGCGGCTCAACGAGGAGATGTGAAGCTCGTCCACTGGCTGGTGACGCTGCCGATCGCGGTCGTCGCCATCCTCTTCGCCGTCGCCAATCTCGACAGGGTGCGGGTGGGGCTCTGGCCGCTGCCCGATGTCGACATGCCGCTCTATCTCCTGGTCCTGGGCGCGCTGGCGCTGGGCTTCCTCGGCGGCGAGCTGGCCGCCTGGATCAATGGCCGGCACTGGCGGCGCGAGGCGCGCAAGCGGCAGCGGCGCATCGAGGCGCTGGAGCGCGAGCTGGCGGCGAAGGCGCCGGCAAAGGGCGCGGCGGACCTGCCGATGACGGGCCGCGGGCGCGATTGACTCGCGCAGGCGGTGCAGCTACCTCCGATATCATGCGCATCCTGGGCTATTCGGAAGTGGTGGCCGCCCTCGATCCGCCGTCGCTGGTCGAGGCGTTGCGCCAGATGTTCCGCGCCGACGCGGCGGCGCCGGGGCGCCACCATCACGCCATTCCCGTCCCGGGAGGCACGGAGGCGAGCCTGCTGCTGATGCCGGCCTGGCAGGCGGGCCGCGACATCGGCGTCAAGCTGCTGACCATATTCCCCGACAATCCCGCGCGACAGGAATCTTCGATGGGCGGGTCTTATCTGCTGTTCGACGGCAAGACCGGCAAGACGCTGGCGCTGATGGACGCGGCGGCGCTCACGCTGCGCCGGACGGCGGCCGCTTCGGCGCTCGCCGCGAGCTACCTGGCGCGGCCGGATTGCGAGCGCCTCCTGATGGTCGGCACCGGCGCGCTCGCCGCGCATCTCATCGAAGCGCATGCCAGCGTGCGGCCGATCGGCAACGTGCTGGTCTGGGGCCGCGACCCGCAAAAGGCGGAGAAGCTGGCGCATCGCCTGACCCGGCACCGCCTCCGGGTCGCCGCCACCTCCGACCTCGCCAACGCCGTGCGCGGCGCGCATATCGTCTGCTGCGCGACGCCGAGCGAGACGCCGCTGATCGCCGGCCATTGGCTGCCGCTCGGCGTCCATCTCGATCTCGTCGGCGGCTTCCGGCCGGAGATGCGCGAGGCGGACGACGATTGCGTCCGCCGCGCCCGCGTCTTCGTCGACACCCGCGCCGGCGCGACCGCCGAGGCCGGCGACATCGTCCAGCCGCTGGCATCCGGCGTGCTGCGCGAGGACGACATCGCCGGCGATCTCTTCGAGCTGACGCGCGGCAGCCGCGCCGGCCGGCGCTATCACGACCAGATCACGCTGTTCAAATCGGTCGGCACCGCGATCGAGGACCTCGCCGCCGCCAGGCTTGCGCTCGAGCACGTGGTTTACTCGAGCGCGCATTCGACGCTTTGACCCGGAAAGACGATGCAAAAGAACCCGATCTTCTGCGCCATCGACACGCCCGACCTCGCCCAGGCGCGCGCCATCGCCCAGGCGGTGCGCAACGTCGTCAGCATCAAGCTCGGGCTCGAATTCTTCACCGCCCACGGCCCCGCCGGCGTGCGCGAGGTCGCCGGCAAGGCGCCGCTCTTCCTCGACCTCAAGCTGCACGACATCCCCAATACCGTGGCGGGCGCGGTGCGCGCGGCGGCGGCGCTCAAGCCGCTGCTGCTGACGGTGCATTGCAGCGGCGGCAAGGCGATGCTGCGCGCCGCGGCCGAGGCGGCCAAGCAGGCGGCGCCGGACCGGCAGCGCCTCAAGCTGCTGGGAGTGACGGTGCTCACCAGCCTCGATGACGGCGATCTCGAAGCGGTCGGCCAGCGCGGCCCGGCCGCCGAGCAAGTGCGGCGGCTCGCCTTGCTGGCGCGCGACTGCGGCCTCGACGGCGTCGTCTGCTCGCCGCTCGAAGCGGCGATGCTGCGCCAGGCCTGCGGCCCCAATTTCCTGCTGGTGGTGCCCGGCATCCGCCTCATGGGGCTTGCCGCGGGCGACCAGAAGCGCGTCATGGGGCCGCGCGAGACGCTCGCCGCCGGCGCCGATTTTCTCGTCATCGGCCGGCCGATCACCGGCGCGCCCGATCCGGCCGCGGCGGCGCGCGCCATGCTGGCGGCGGCGCGATGAGCATCGCCGCCAAGATCTGCGGCCTCACCACCGCCGAGGGCGTCGCGGCGGCGGCGCGCCACGGCGCGCGCTATGTCGGATTCGTCTTCTACCCGCCGAGCCGGCGCAACGTGACGCCGGAACTCGCCGGTGCGCTCGCGGCGGTGGTGCCCGCCGGCATCACCAAGGTCGGGCTCTTCGTCGACGCCGACGATGCGAGCCTCGCGCGCGCGGTGGCGGGCGCGCCGCTCGACCTCTTGCAGTTCCACGGGCAGGAGAGCCCGGAGCGCGTGCTCTGGGCGAAGCGGCGCTTCGGCAAGCCGGTGATGAAGGCGATCGCGGTGGCCTCGGCCGCCGATCTCGACCGGGCGCCGCGCTATTACGGCGCCGCCGATCTGCTGCTGTTCGACGCCAAGCCGCCCAAGGACGCGGTGGTGCCCGGCGGCAACGGGCTCGCCTTCGACTGGGAGCTGCTGGGCGGGAGGCGCTGGCCGGTGCCGTGGATGCTGTCGGGCGGGCTCACCGCCGGCAATCTCGGCGAGGCCGTGCGCCTGACGCGCGCCACCGCCGTCGACGTCTCCTCCGGCGTCGAGCGCGAGCCGGGGGTCAAGGACCCCGAGAAGATCGCGGCGTTCCTGGCGCGGGCGCGGGAATTGTAGGCGGCGCGCGCAGCGCGTCGTCGCTGACGCCGCAGCGTGCGCGCGAGCCCCACGGTGCGGGCTTTCGCGATTGCATCCTTCGACGAGCTCAGGAGCAATCGCTGGCGCCCGCAGCGGACAAACCCGCTGCGCTGGTTTGCCTAGTAATCGGCGCGGTCGTCGACGCCGTGGCCGCGCTTGGGCACCAGCACCGTGCGCTCATAGGTCATGAAGACGGTGCCGTCCGCCTTGCGCCCGGTGGTGCGCACGGTGACGATGCCTTGCGTCGGCCGCTTCTCCGACTCGCGCTTGGCGATGACTTCGGATTCGGCATAGATCGTGTCGCCGGCGAAGACCGGGGCGACGAGGCGGATGTCGTTCCAGCCGAGATTGCCGATGGCCTTCTGGCTCACGTCGCTGACGCTCATGCCGGCGACGATCGACAAGGTGAGGCAGCTATTGACCACCGGCCGGCCGAATTCCGACTTCGCGGCATAAGCCGCGTCGAAATGCAGCGGATGCTGGTTCATGGTCAGCAGCGTGAACCAGGTGTTGTCGGCCTCGCTGATGGTGCGCCCGGGCCGGTGCTCGTAGACGTCGCCGAGCACGAAATCCTCGTAATACCGGCCATAGCTCTCGCGATATCTCGAAGGGCCAACCGGCTTTGCGATGGCGACCATGGCGCGTTCCCATGCTGGTGGACAGGGCGCAAGAGCGCATCCCCCGTGACTTGCCGGGACAACTAGGCTACCAGACCCGTCGGGACAAGGGGAGGGAGCCATGGACGCATCGTCGCCGTCACCCGACGCGACCCGGGCCGAGGCGGGGCTTTCGCCGACCATCGCCGAGCGGCTGGCGCGCTTCATCGCCGGGCTGAGGCTTTCCGACATCCCCGCTTCCGTCGTCGAGCGGGCGAAATATCTGATGCTCGACGCCGTCGGCATCGCCTTCGCATCGGGACGCTTCGATTTCGCCGAGCGCACGGTCGCGGCGATGCGCGGGCTCGGCGGCGCGGGCGAGGCGGCGGTGATCGGCTTTGCCGAGCGGCTGCCGCTGCGCGACGCGGCGCTGGTGAACGGCGTGCTGGTGCACGGGCTCGATTTTGACGACACCCATCTGAGCGGCGTGGTCCATACCGGCGCCAGCCTGTTGCCGGCGGTGCTGGCAATGGCGGCGCGCGAGCGCGCCTCGGGCGCGGCGGCGCTCGCCGCTTATATCGGCGGCGTCGAGGCGGCGGCGCGCCTGGGCGCG
>Ga0187784_10000303_pt1 | contig 35002 bp, 37 predicted proteins | sample 1015_SJ02_MP15_2_FD_132964 | JGI IMG/M metagenome (GOLD analysis project Ga0187784, IMG submission 132964) | Tropical peat soil microbial communities from peatlands in Department of Meta, Colombia - 1015_SJ02_MP15_20_MG | ecosystem: Environmental > Terrestrial > Soil > Wetlands > Peat | place... | reverse complement strand
GACGCGCGCCGCGATCAGCAACAGGGCGGAACAAATCAAGGCAACGCGGCGCATGTGGACCCCCATGCGTTCGACAAAACCGATCTGCGGTTTCGTATTGGCGTCGGCCCGGAAAGGCAAGCGGCCGGAAAGTTATTCCGCCGGCTGTACCACCGGCGCCACTCGGCTCTGCGCGGCGCGCCACGCCGCGGCGCGGCGACGCTCCGCGCCGGTGACCAGCGCCGAGATCGCGAACGTGTTCAGTGCCCCGAGGATAGCGATGCCGGCGCCGGCGCCGAGCACGACGTTGAAGCCGCCGCGATCATAGAGCCAGCCGATGCCAAGCGCGGCCGGCCCCGCCATCGTGAAGATGAGAAAGAAGCGGATCGCATAGATGCGCCCGCGCCAGGCCGCCGGTGCATAGCGCGCGAGCACGATGTCGTTGACCGTGACCTGGCCGTAGATCGCCGCGACCGCGAGCGCAAGGCTCGGCAACAGCCACCAGCCGGTGGTGTAATAGGCGAGCAGGATGCCGACCACCTGCAGGCCGGCGATCAGCGACATGATGAGATGCGGCACCACGCGCTCGACCGCGCGCCCCATCATGAACTGTGCCATGCCGCCGCACAGGAACACGCAGGTCGCGAGCACGCCGACTTTCGTCAGCGAGATGTCGGACGCGACGCGCTGCTCGACCAGCTTCGGCAGCATGATGGTGAGCGCGTTGAACACGAGCCCGACCCAGAAGGCGAGCAGCAGGAACATCACGACGACGATGATCGTCAGCAGCTTGCTGAGAGCGACGTCCTGGTCCGGCGCGCGCACCACGCGCCGCCCGCCATCATCGGGCACGTATTTCAGGTAGGCGATCCCGGAGAGGACGAAGATCGCCGCCGGAATGAGGAAGGCGTAGCGCCAGCCGAGCGAGGCGGCGATCACGGCGGTGCACCCGCTCGCGATCGACACGCCGATATTGCCGCAGATGCCGTTGAACGCCATGGTGCGGCCGCGCTGCACCGCGGCGTCGACGATCATCGGCGTGCCGACCGGATGATAGATCGCGGCGAACAGCCCGACCCCGAACAGCGCGAGCGCGAGCGTCTCGAAACTGTCGGAGGCCGCGACCAGTGCGCAACAGAGGCCGGTGCCGAAATAGTAGACCGCGATCATGTTGCGGCGGCTCCATTTGTCGGCGAGCCAGCCGGAAGGGAGCGCAAACAGGCCGAAGGCGGTGAACGCCGCGGTGGAAAGCATCAACAGGTCGCCATAGGAGCGCCCATACGCGGCCTCGAGCCCGATCACCACGGTCGGGAAGATCAGGATCACGTAGTGATCGAGAAAATGCGCCCAGTTGAGAAAGCCGATCGAGCGGCGCCGCGCGCGATCGTCGAAGGCGGCAGTCTCGGTGGTCATTCCGACAGTTCCTGTGGCCCGCCAACGGACCGGTTTACCTCTATAACGTGGCCGCACCGCTTCTCCCATACGCGCCACGCAGGACAGGGTGGACAAGACGCGCACGCGCGATTCACCCGAACGCCGCCGATCTATCGCGGAACCGCGGCATGCACCATCAACAGATTTTCATGATTCATATCAATGTTTTGCAGACGAAACCTCAGGCTTCCCTTGGCTTGCGGGCGGAGAAGGAGCTCAAAGCGCGCGGCTTCCCGCCGACCTGAGAGCGTGGTGTTATCCTGGCGTCCGTCCGAGACGAATGCATTGCGCAATGCACCTTGGGACAGACAACCGAGACACCAGAGGGAGACCCCGCCATGCCTCTGACCATCAGGCCTGTCACGCCCGCGGTGGGCGCGGAAGTTTCCGGCGTGGATCTGACGCGGCTTCGCGACGCGGCGTTCTCCCAGATCGAGCAAGCCTGGAATCGCTACGGCGCCCTGCTGTTTCGCGACCAGCATCTCGGCGACGACGATCTGCTCGCCTTCTCGCGCCGCTTCGGCGAGCTCGATCCGCCACCGATCCAGGAGCACGGCCGCCAGTCGCCCGAAGGCTATCCGGACATCTACGTCGTCTCGAACGTGCTCGACGACAAGGGTGCGCCGATCGGCGCGCTCGGCGCGGGCGAAGCGGTCTGGCACACCGACATGAGCTATCTGCCGACGCCGCCCGATGCCTCGATGCTCTATGCGCTCGAAGTGCCGCCGCGTGGCGGCAATACCTGGGTGCTCGGGATGCAGGCCGCGTGGGCGACCTTGCCGGAGACGCTGAAGGCCAGGGTCCGCGGCCGGCGCATCAAGCATGACGGCACCTACAACAGCGGCGGTTACCTGCGCAAAGGCGTGACGGCGAGCGACGATCCGCATACCGCGCCGGGCGCGTGGCATCCGGCCGTGTTGCGCCACCCGGTCACCGGCGCGCCCTCGCTGTTCCTCGGGCGGCGGCGCAATTCCTATGTCGAAGGCCTCTCGCAGGCCGACTCCGACGCCCTGCTCGATGCGCTGTGGGCGCACATCGAGCGCCCCGATCTGCGCTACGAGCACACCTGGCGGGTCGGCGATCTGCTGTTGTGGGACAATCGCTCGACCATGCACCGGCGCGATCCGTTCGACAACGCGACGCGCCGCGTGATGCATCGCACCCAGATCAAAGGGAAGGCCGCGCCGAGCGCCTATGTCGAGGCGGCGTAGCTAATCCAGCGTCCTTCTGAACCGGCTCACCGCGACCGCCATGGCGAACAGCATCAGGCCGAACAGCGCGAGCGCGTCGTAGTTGAGCTCCGACATCGTCGACCCCTTCAGCATGATCGCGCGCGCGATGCGCATGAAATGTGTCAGCGGCAGGCACTCGCCGATATATTGCGCCCATTGCGGCATTCCGGGAAACGGGAACAGAAAGCCCGACAGCAAGAGGTTCGGCAGGAAGAACAGCATCGCCATCTGCATCGCCTGCAGCTGGTTCTGCGCGAGCGTCGAGAAGGTGTAGCCGAACGACAGGTTGGTGGCGATGAACAGCGTGCAGAGCAGCGCGAGCAGCACCGCGCTGCCGACGATCGGCACGCCGAACAACAGGATGCCGGCCGCCACGATCAGCGTCGCCTGCATGAAGCCGACCAGAACGTAAGGCACAATCTTGCCGATCATGATCTCGAACGGCCGGATCGGCATCGCAAGCAGGCTCTCCATGGTGCCGCGCTCGGTCTCGCGCGTGACCGAAAGCGCCGTGTAGATCAGCATCGTCAGCGTGAGGATCGTGCCAAGCAGGCCGGGCACGATGTTGAGCTGGCTCGAGGCGGCGGGATTGTAGCGCGCGTGCACGCGGATCTCGAAAGCCGGCTCGCCAGTGTCGGGCAGTCCGAGGTCGTGCGCCAGCGCGGTGTTGACGACCTGCGTGAGTGCGCCGAGCGGCGAGGAGGTCGCGACCGGATCGGTCGCGTCGGCCGCGACCAGCAGCGCCGGCTTGTCGCCGCGCCGCAGCGCGCGCTCGAAGTTCGCCGGAACCTCGATCGCGAACAGCACCGTGCCGGACTGCAGCAGCCGATCGAACTCGGCCGCGTCGTGCACCTGCCGCGTCACCTTGAAATAGGTCGTGTTGCGCAGCGCCGCCAGGATCGAGCGGCCGACATCGCTCGATTCCTGCAGCAGCACGGCCGTCGGCATGTCGCGCGGCGTCGTGTTGATGGCATAGCCGAACAGCGCGAGCTGCATCAGCGGGATAGCGATCATGGTGGCGAAGGTGAGGTGGTCGCGGCGCAGCTGCACGAGCTCCTTCACGATCATCGCGCCGATGCGCTTGAGCGACGCGATCATTCAAAAATTGTCCTTCGACCGGTTCATCAAATCGATGAACACGTCCTCGAGCGTCGGTGTCGCCGGCGCGAAGGCCAGCGAAGGACTGTCACGATAGGGCGCGATCGCCGCCTCGAGCGCCGCCCGGTCGCGCCCCGAGACGTGCAGGCTGGTGCCGAACGGCGCGACCATGTCGACGCCCGGCGTCCGCTCGAGCCTGGCTCCGAGCTCGGCAAGCCCATCACCGCTGACATTGAACGTGGTCAGTCGCGCGGCGCCGACCACCTCCTCGACGGTGCCGTGCGCGAGCAGATCGCCGTAGGCGATATAGGCGATCTCGTGGCAGCGTTCGGCCTCGTCCATGTAGTGGGTCGAGACCAGCACGGTCAGTCCTTCGGCCGCGAGCTTATGGATCTCGCGCCAGAACTCGCGCCGCGCCTTCGGATCGACGCCCGCGGTCGGCTCATCGAGCAGCAAGAGCTGCGGGCTCGGCAGCGTGCAGGCGCCGAGCGCGAGGCGCTGTTTCCAGCCGCCGGACAGCGAGCCGGCAAGCTGCTGCTCGCGTCCGTCGAGCCCGAGCCGTCCGACCATCTCGCGCGCCGCGCGGCGCGGATCGGGCAAGCCATAGACGCGCGCGACGAATTCGAGGTTCTCGCGCACCGACAGGTCCTGGTACAGGCTGAATCGCTGCGTCATGTAGCCGACATGCACGCGGATCCTGTCGGCCTGCGTGCGGATATCGTAGCCGAGGCAGGTGCCGCGCCCGGCGTCGGGCGTGAGCAGCCCGCACAGCATGCGGATGGTGGTGGTCTTGCCCGAGCCGTTCGGCCCGAGAAAGCCGTAGATCGTGCCGCGCCTCACCCGCATCGACAGATCGCGCACGACCGCGCGGCCGCCGAAGGATTTGGTGAGGCCTTCGACCTCGATCGCGATCTCGGGCGATGTCATTTCTGCGCCTCCGTGATCGGCGCGCCGGGCGTCACGCTCACCGGCTGGCCCACCCGCAGCCCCTGCGGCGTGTCGGTGCGCGCCTCGATCATGAACACGAGCTTGTTGCGCTCCTCGAGACTGTAGATCACGGGCGGCGTGTATTCGGCCGAATGGGCGATGAAGGTCACCCGCGCGGCCACCTTCATGCAGCCGTCGCAAGTCACGGTCACGGCATCACCGAGCGCGAGCCGCGCCAGCATCGGCTCGGCGACGAAAAAACGGATCTTGATGTTGCCGGGCGGCAGGATCGAGAGGACCGGCCGGCCAGCCGGCACCATCTCGCCCGGCCGATAGTAGATCTGCTGCACGCTCCCGGCGACCGGCGACACCAGTGCGCGCCGCGCGAGCTTGGTCTCCGAGGCGGTCTGGCGCGCCTGCGCGGCCGCAAGCGACTCCCGGGCGGCCGCGATATCCTCGTCGCGCGAGGCCATTTGCGCGACCGTGATCTGGCGGCGCACCTCATCGAGCGCCGCCTTGTCGCGATCGGAATTCGCCTTCGCGATGTCGAACTGAGCTTGCGCGGCAACCCCCTTCGCCGACAGCGTGGTCTGGCGCTGCAGCTCCGCATTCGAGAGCGCCACGGCCGACTCGGCGCGCTTCTCCTGCGCCAGCAGCACCGCCACCTCCTCCTGGCGCTGCTGCGAGGCTTCGAGCCGCGCGAGCCGCGCGCGTGCCTCCGCGACCTGCGCGACGGCGGTGCGCACCTCCGCCTGCTGCAGATCGGGGTCGACCGTGAACAGCGGCGCGTCGACCGCGACGGTGTCGCCTTCACGCACCGACAGCGTCTGCACGCGTCCGACCTCGTCCGGCCCGACGAACACGAAGTCGCCCTCGATCCAGCCCTGCAGGCTGCCGCTGTCCCGGCTGCAGGCGCCGAGCGCTGGAGCGCCAAGTGCCAGCACAAGCGCAAGGACGCAGATCCGGTTCATGCGCCCCTCCCGCCGAACAGAATGCCGAGATGGGCGCGGATCATCTCCGGCACATCGAGCGGCTCGAACCTCTCGAACAATCCGCTCCACAGGATAGCGACCAGCGCCGGCGCGATGATGAGCTGCGGAAAGCGCGCGAGCGCGTCGGTTGCAAGCTCGCCGCGCTCGAATGCGCGCTTGAGCAACGGGCGGACGATCGCGAGCACGCGTGCCACGACCTCGCGGTGATAGAACTCCGCGATCGTGGGAAAGCGTGCGCCCTCAGTCAGCACCAGGCGGACGATGTCCTTGCGGCGCGTGCCAAGCACCTCGCGCACGAAAGTCGCGAGCATCGCTTCGACCAGCGCGCACGCCGGGATGTCGAGCGCGCGCAGGCGTTCGAGCGTGCCGAGCAACGGATGGACCATGGAGCGCACCAGCTCCTGGAACAGCGTCTCCTTGTCGGCGAAATGGAGATAGATGGTCCCTTTCGCGACGCCGGCGCGTCTTGCTACGTCGTCGAGCCGCGCGGCTGCGTAGCCGCGCGCGGTGAACTCGTCGAGCGCGGCAGCGAGGATGTCGGCCCGGCGCGCCTCCGCGGTCACGACGCGACGCTTGCGCGGCGCCGTGGTGGCGGGACGGCCGGCCGGAGCCGTGGTGCCGCTCCCCTTATCCTGCTGCGTCGCCACACCGGTCCGCGCCTGTTTCGCTTGCCGTCCCATGGCTTCGGGCTCCGGATTATGACTGACTGGTCAGTCATAAATTAAGACAAAGCCGATGACAAGGTCCTCGCTGCGGAACTTGGGGAGACAGGCCGTGACCGCCGGCCACCTGCCCCGTCGCAGGCACCCGCGGGCTGCGCGGTAACGAAGCAACGCCCCGACGGCCGAAAAGATCAACCGACAAGGAGGCGCGGCAATGCGCGCGGGCGTCTTGCGCCCGCCATGCGGGAAAGGCCCCGCCGCGGGGCCTCTTGGACTCCTCAGCGCGCTATTGCGACGGCGCGGTGGTCCGTGGCGGGGCCATCGGCGCAGGTGATGGCGCCGGCGTCGTGCGTGTCGCCGCCGGGCCGTTGCTCGCCGTCTGCTGATTGCCGCTCGGCGCGAATGCGATCAGCGCGCCGATAAGGATCACCACCGCAAGCAGTGCGATGGGTGCGCCCCACCCGGAGCCGTCGCTCAGGGTCTGGCGATAGGGATCACGGCCGCTCAGGTCGCGATTGAGGTCCCGCGGATCGTCGAACATGGAACCCTCCTGGGTCGTTTTCCTGTTCGAGGAAAACGCGTGGAGGGCGATGCCTGTTCCCGCCTGCCCGAGCTGCAGGCATGCGTCCGCGGAATGCTCGGCTGGCCTCAGCCTTTTGCGTCGCACACCCAGGCGCGGATCATGCAGTTGCGGCCGCCATAGCGATGGCAGGTCTGCGACGCGATGTTCTGCGCGCGCCCCAGCGTCGGCGCATTGGCCCAGCCATGCGGTCCGCATGCGTTCGACGCGTCGATCGCGAACGCCGCGCAGGCACGGCGGAAGCTGGTCACCACCTTGCACTGCGTGCCCTTGCATTGCGCACGGGCGCGCAGGGCCGCGGCCTCCGGCGACACGTCGTCGAAGGCGTAGCCGAACGCGCCGCACGGGCCGGTCGCGAGCGCGCCAGCGGCCTCACTGTGGAGCGTGTTGGAAAGCAGGATGACAAGCGCAGCGAAGCACGCCGCAAGACGCGCGGTACGCATCGAGGAAGACCCCCCAGCCACCGAAACCCCGGGTCGGAAAACTAGGTGAAAAGCCTTAAAGTGAGCTAAACGCCCATCGCGGCGCGCAGCGCGGTCAGCGCTTCCGGCGTGTCGACGTCGGTGAGCGCGGCGGCGTCCTCGACTGGCACCTCGGTCACCGCCTCCGCATAGGCGCCGATCAGATGCCGCGCGCCGACATCGCCGTCGAGCGCCATCAGATCCGGAAAGAACCGCCGCGACCACAGCACCGGGTTGCCACGCTTGCCGCCGAGCGTCGGCACCACCACGAGCGCGCCGCGCTGCGGATCGAACGCCGCGATCAGCCGGTCGATCAGCCTGGCGTTCACCTGCGGCATGTCGCCGAGCGTGACGATCGCGCCGTCGGCATCGGCCGGCACCGCCGTGATGCCGGCCTTGAGCGAGGTCGAAAGCCCATCGGCGAAATCGCCATTGTGCACCAATTTCACCGGCAGGCCGGCGAGCGCCCGCTCGACTCGCTCGCGTTGGTGGCCGGTGACGACGATCACGGGCTTGGCCTGCGAGGCGACGAGCTGCTCGGCCGCGATGCGCACCAGCGGCCGCCCGTTGATCTCCTCGAGCAGCTTGTTCGGCCCGCCCATGCGGGTCGAGCGCCCGGCCGCGAGCACGATCCCGGCGACCTTGCGGCCGGCCTCGGGCGCCGTCTCCGCGCGGGGTTGCGGCCGGGTGACGATTTCCATCAGCAGGCCGCCGACGCCAAGCCCGGTGATGTCGGAGCGCTTGATCGGCAGGCCGGCGAGCAGGCGCATCAGCACCCAGTCGAAGCCGTTCTCCTTCGGCGAGCGCGCGCAGCCCGGCGCGCCGAGCACCGGACGGCCCCTCGCCTCGGCAACCAGCAGCAGGTTGCCCGGATCGACCGGCATGCCGAAATGCTCGATCCGTCCGCCGACCTTTTCGACTGCCGCCGGGATGACGTCGCGCCGGTCCGCGATCGCGGAGGCGCCGAACACCACCACCATCTCGGCGCCCGCCTTGAGCACCTCGTCGAGCGCCTGCGCGAGCGCCTTGATCTCGTGCGGCACGCGCCGCTCGGCCACGATCGTCGCCCCGGCCGGCGCCAAGCGCTCCTCGGTCACCCGAATGGTCTTCTCGATCACCTTGTCGGCCAATCCCGGCAGCAGCGTCGAGATCACGCCGATCTTGCGCACACGGAAGGGCGCGACGCGAATGATCGGGCGCGCGGCCGTTGCTGCCGCCACCGCGGCGTCGCGCGCGCTGCGCGCGACCGCGAACGGGATGATCTTCACGGTCGCGATCATCTTGCCGGCGACCACCGGCGCATAGGCGTTGAGCGTCGCGAAGGTGATCGAGGGGTCGACATCGTTGAGCGCGTCGACGCCGGCCTTGTCGACGACCAGCACGCCGGCCTGCTCGGCGAACAGGTTGGCGCGGCCGGTGAACGCGCGATCGACCTGCACGCCCGCGCCCGCGACCGCAGCCGCGATCTCGGCCGCCGCCACATCCTCGCCGACGTCATCCTCCTCGAGCCGCGCGACCACGATCTCGCCGACCCTCGCGGCCTCCAGCGCCGCGATCTCTTGTCGACCGATCAGCGTGCCCTTCTTCAGCGTGAAGCCGCCCTTGCGGATCGAATGCACCGCAATCGCGCCTTCAGCCTCGCGCGGCGGCAGCGCCCCGAATTTCATCGCTTGCCCTCCGCTGTCAGCCGCAGCCGCGCCGTGATCTCGGCCATGATCGCAACCGCGATCTCGGGCGGCGAGACCGCGCCGATCGGCAGCCCGATCGGCGCATGGATGCGCGCCAACTGATTGTCGCCCGCGCCCTGCTGCTTGAGCCGCTCGACGCGCCGGCCATGCGTCTTTCGCGAGCCGAGCGCGCCGATATAGAAGCAGTCGCGCGCAAGCGCATGCAACAGGGCCGGATCGTCGATCTTCGGGTCGTGGGTCAACGCCACGAACGCCGTGTAGCGATCGACCCCGAGCGGAGGCAGCGCCGTGTCCGGCCATTCGGCGATCACCTTGACGTTGGGAAAGCGCTCCGGCGAGGCAAAAGCGGTGCGCGGATCGACGATCGTGACGTCGTAGCCGAGCAGCGCCGCGATCGGCGCGAGCGCCTGGCTGATATGCACCGCCCCGATGGCGATCAGCCGGGTCGGCGGCACATGCACGGTGAGAAACACCTTGCCTTCACCCGTCTCCTCGACGCCGCTCTTGCCCGAGCGCAGATGCGCCTCGATGAGCTCGCGCAGCGGATCGGTCGCGACCTTGTCCTGCGTGACCAGCCGCTGCGCGCCGCTCTCCTGGTTGGTGACGACGACCGCCGCGCGCCGCGCGGCGCGTTCGGTGTTGAGGGCTTTGAGGATGTCGAGTCTCACGCCAGCCTCGCCGCGCACGCGGACCGCTCCCTCCCCCCATAGCCCGTCGAAGACGGGCGTAAACGCCCTTTCGTCGGGGGAGGGCTAGGGAGGGGGGTCGAGATTGGGGCACCGGCGCAGACGATCGCACCACCCCCACCCCTAACCCCTCCCCGCAAGGGGGAGGGGAATCGAGAGGCCGAGCCCATCAATCCACCTTCTCGACGAACACCCGGATGGTGCCGCCGCACGAGAGCCCGACCTTCCAGGCGGTCTCGTCGGCGACGCCGAACTCCAGCGTCTTCGGCTTGCCGCTCTCGATCACGTCGAGCGCCTCGGTGACGACCGCGCCCTCGACGCAGCCGCCGGACACCGACCCAAGGAAATTGCCCTGGTCGTCAATCACCAGGTTGGAGCCGACCGGCCGCGGCGCCGAGCCCCAGGTCTCCACCACCGTCGCGAGCGCAACGCCGCGCCCGGCCGCCTTCCAGTCCTCGGCGGCTTTCAGGATGTCTTCATCGCGTGCGAGTGAGTCCATGGTCTTCTCCGGTTCGTCGCCGCCGGCGTGACCCGGCCCCCGCCGGGGTCGGTCATGCCCGCCTGACGGCAATATAATCACGCCACCTGCTTCAGCCACTCCCGCGGATCGCCCGCCCGCCCGTCGCCCGCCGACAGGGCGCGGCAGAGTTCTCCAATCGAATCAAGATTGTGGATCGGGCGGAATTCGTCGACATGCGGCAGGATGGTGCGTACGCCCTTTGCCTTCGCCTCGAAGCCCTCGAAGCGCAACAGCGGGTTGAGCCAGATCAGCCGGCGGCAGGAGCGATGCAGCCGGTCGATCTCGAATTCCAGCCGGTCGTCCGGATCGCGCTCGAGCCCGTCGGTGATCAACAGCACGATCGCGCCCTGCGTCAGCACGCGACGGGCCCAGCGCTTGTTGAACTCGCCGAGCGAGGTCGCAATGCGCGTGCCGCCGGACCAGTCGAGCACGCTCGCCGAGCACTGGCTCAGCGCCTCGTCCGGGTCGCGCGACTTGAGTGCGCGCGTCACATTGGTCAGTCGCGTGCCGAACAGGAACGAGTGCACCCGCTTGCGCGCATCGGTCACGGCGTGGAGAAAATGCAGGAACAGCCGCGTGTACTGGCTCATCGAGCCGGAAATATCGAGCAGCGCGACGATCGGCGGCTGGCGCGTCTTGGTCCCCAGATATTTCAGGTCGATCAGCGCGCCGCCCGCCTTCATGCTGGCGCGCAGCGTGCGGCGCATGTCGATGATGTGGCCGCGGCGGTGCGGCGCGAGGCGACGCGTCCTCACCTCGTCGATCGCCAGCACCATGCGCCGGATCGCGTCCTTGGCCTGCGCGATCTCGGCCGCGCTCATCTGCGCGAAGTCCTTCTTCTGCAGCACCTCGCGGTCGGAGACGGTGAGGCGCGCGTCGAGCTCGATCTCGCGCTGTTCCGGCTCGTCCTTGCGGTTCATGCCCGAGAACAGCGCCTCCTGCACGCGCTGCGCGCCGGCCTGCGGCGGCTCGGCGGCTGCGGCCGGCGCCTGCGGGGAGAGCATCGCGAGCAGCTTGTCGAGATAGGCGCGCTTGCGGAAGAACATCCGGAACGCCTGATCGAACAGCACCGAATGCTCGTGCCGCTTCACGAAGACCGCATGCAGCGTCCAGTAGAAATCCTCGCGCGTGCCGACGCCCGCGGCACTGACCGCGGCGAGCGCATCGAGCACCGCGCCCGGCCCGACCGGAATGCCGGCGGCGCGCAAGGCGCGCGCGAAATAGACGATGTTGGTCGCAAGGCGGCCCTGAGGCAGGGTGTCGCTCACGGCGCCCTCTCCCTGGTCATTCCGGGGCGCGTGGACCGCAGGTGCGCTGCGAACCCGGAATCCATGACCACGATCGGATCATGATCGCGAAGATCGCGGTTATGGATTCCGGACAGCCTCGCCAATAGCGCGTCGAAGACGCGTGTGAACGCGCTTATGCTCGGCTTCCGGAATGACATGGCCGCTACTCCGCCGCCCGCAGCTCGGCATGCACCGCGTCGAGCAGCTCCTTCGCCTTGGTGCCCTCGATGCGGGCGATGTCGTCCTGGTACTTCAACAGCACGCCGAGCGTGTCCGACACGGTGGCCGGATCGAGCGCCACGACATCGAGCTCGGTCAGCGCGGCCGCCCAGTCGAGCGATTCCGCGACGCCCGGCGACTTGAACAGGTCCTGCTGGCGCAGCGCCTGCACGAAGGCGACGACCTCCTGCGAGAGCTTGCTCGAAATCCCCGGCACCTTGGCGCGCACGATCTGCAGCTCGCGCTCGGCGGTCGGATAGCCGACCCAGTGATAGAGACAGCGACGCTTGAGCGCGTCGTGAATCTCGCGCGTGCGATTCGAGGTAATCACCGTGATCGGCGGATGCTCGGCCTTCACGGTGCCCATCTCGGGGATCGTCACCTGATTGTCGGCCAAGACCTCCAGCAGGAACGCCTCGAACGCCTCGTCGGTGCGGTCGAGCTCGTCGATCAGCAGCACCGGCGCGCCGGCGGTGTCCGGCTCGAGCGCCTGCAACAGCGGCCGCTTGATCAGGAAGCGCTCGGAGAAGACGTCATGCGTCAGCCGCTCGCGGTCGACATTGCCCTCCGCCTCGGCGAGGCGGATCGCGATCATCTGCTCGGCGTAGTTCCACTCATAGACCGCAGCCGCAACGTCGAGTCCCTCATAGCACTGCAGCCGAATGAGCCGCCGTCCGAGCGTCTGGCTCAGCACCTTGGCGATCTCGGTCTTGCCGACCCCGGCCTCGCCCTCGAGGAAGATCGGCCGCCCCATCCGCAGCGCCAGGAACAGCACCGTCGCGAGCGAGCGGTCGGCGAGATAGTCGGCCGAGGCGAGCAGGTCGAGCGTGGCGTCGATCGAGGCCGGCGGTGTGGTCGAAACTTTGGTCATTGTGTCGAATTTACTCCGTCATGGCCGGGCTTGTCATCGCAAGTCGGGTCTACCCGACTTGCGACGAGTAACCGGGATGAACTTGCGCAAGCGCGAGTTCATTGGCCATCCCGACAAGGGGCACACTGCCCTCCTAAGCGAGATGCCCGGCACAAGGCCGGGCATGACGCAGAGAAATGTCGAACATTGCGAGTTCGCAACGCCGCGCCTCAGTCCTCGCCCTCCGCCTCCCCGCTCGAGAAGTCGTTGGCGCGCTGCACGGCGCGGCGCGCCATGACGCCGACCAGATGGGCGCGGTATTCGGCGCTGCCGTGGATGTCGCTGTTCATCCCGTCCGCCTTGATGGTCAACCCTTCGAGCGACTTCGGCGCGAAGCGCTTCTTCAGCGCCTCCTCGAAGGAAGCCACGCGGAACACGCCGTTCGAGCCCGCACCGGTGACGGCGACGCGGATCTCCGAGCCGCGCTTCGAGGCGAACACGCCGACGAGCGCGAAACGCGAGGCCTGGTTGCGGAATTTCTCGTAGCCGGCCTTCTTGGCGAGCGGGAAGCTCACCTTGGTGATGATCTCGTCCGGCTCGAGCGCGGTCTCGAACAGCCCTTTGAAGAAGCTGTCCGCCTCGTGCTTGCCCTTGGTGGTGTGGATGGTCGCGCCGAGGCCGAGCACGGCCGCCGGATAGTCCGCGTTCGGATCATTGTTGGCGATCGAACCGCCGATCGTGCCGCGATGGCGCACCGCCGGATCGCCGACGAGGCCGGCCAGATAGGCGAGCGCCGGCAGGTGCTCCTTCACCACCGCCGAGTTTGCGACATCGACGTGCCGCGTCATCGCGCCGATCACGATCGAGCGGCCCTTCAGCTCGATGCCGGAAAGCTCGCCCTCGATCGCGTTGAGGTCGATGATGTTGCCCGGCGCCGCCAGCCGCAGCTTCATCGTCGGGATCAGCGTCTGCCCGCCCGCGAGAATCTTCGGCTCCTCGAGCTTGCCGAGCATGTTCGAGGCCTGGCGCAGGCCGGTCGGGCGATGGAACGTGAAATTGTACATGTTCTTCTCCTCAAGCCTCATTCCGCCGCCTGGCGGGTCTTGTGCGTCTTCTGGATCGCGCGCCACACCGTCGCCGGCGTCGCCGGCATCGCGATGTCCTCGGTGCCGACCGCATCGGTGATCGCGTTCATCACCGCGGCCGGCGCCGCGATCGCGCCCGCCTCGCCGCACCCCTTCATGCCGAGCGGATTGGACGGGCACCTGGTCTCGGTCGTGTCGACCTTGAACGACGGCAGGTAATCGGCGCGCGGCATGGCGTAGTCCATGTAGGAGCCGGTCACGAGCTGGCCGTCCTTGTCGTACACGGTGCCCTCGTAGAGCGCCTGGCCGACGCCCTGCGCGATGCCGCCATGCACCTGGCCCTCGACGATCATCGGATTGATGACGACGCCGAAATCATCGACCGCGGTCCAGGCGACCACCTCGGTGTCGCCGGTCTCCTGGTCGATCTCGACCTCGCAGATGTGGCAGCCGGCCGGGAAGGTGAAGTTGGTCGGATCGTAGAACGCGCCCTCCTTCAGGCCCGGCTCGAGCTCGGCGCCGGTGAACTTGTGCGCGATATAGGCGTTGAGCGCGACGTCGCCCCACCCTGCCGCCTTGTCGGTGCCGGCGACGGTGAACTTGCCGTCCTTGAACTCGATGTCGCCTTCGGCGGCTTCGAGCATGAAGGCTGCGACCTTCTTCGCCTTGGCCTCGACCTTGTCGAGCGCCTTGACGATTGCCGTCATCCCGACCGCGCCGGAGCGCGAGCCGTAGGTGCCCATGCCGAACTGCACCTTGTCGGTGTCGCCATGCACGATCGAGACGTTCTCGATCGGGATGCCGAGCCGTTGCGAGACCAATTGCGCGAAGGTCGTCTCGTGCCCCTGGCCGTGGCTGTGCGAGCCGGTGAGGATCTCGACCGAGCCAGTCGGATTGACCCGCACCTCGGCCGACTCCCAGAGCCCGACGCCGGCGCCGAGCGAGCCGACCGCCTGGCTCGGCGCGATGCCGCACGCCTCGATATAGGTCGAGTAGCCAAGTCCGCGCAGCTTGCCGTTGCGCGCGGAGTCGCGCTTGCGCTTGCCGAAGCCTTTGACGTCGGCAAGCTCCATCGCCTTCTTGAGCGACGCGTGATAGTCGCCCGCGTCATAGGCCATGATCACCGGGGTCTGGTGCGGGAACGACTTGATGAAGTTGCGCTTGCGCAGATCGGCCGGATCGATCCCCATCTCGCGGGCACCGGCCTCGACCAGCCGCTCGACCACGAAAGTCGCTTCCGGCCGCCCGGCCCCGCGATAGGCGTCGACCGGCACGGTGTTGGTGTAGACCGCGTCGACCTCGCAATAGATGTTCGCGATGCCGTACTGGCCGGACAGCAAGGTGGCGTAGAGATAGGTCGGCACCGACGACGAGAAGGTCGACATGTAGGCGCCGAGATTGGCGATGGTCTTCGCGCGCAGCGCCGTGATCTTGCCTTCGGCGTCGAACGCCATCTCGGCATGGGTGACGTGGTCGCGGCCGTGCGCGTCGGTGAGGAAGGCTTCCGAGCGGTCGGCATTCCATTTCACCGGCCGATTCACCTTGCGCGAAGCCCAGAGGCAGACGACCTCCTCCGGATAGATGAAGATCTTCGAGCCGAAGCCGCCGCCGACGTCGGGCGCGATCACGCGCAGCTTGTGCTCCGGCGCCATGCCGACGAACGCCGCGATCACCAGCCGCGCCACGTGCGGGTTCTGCGACGTGTTCCACAGCGTCAATGTATCGTTGCCGGCATCGTAATCGGCGAGCGCGGCGCGCGGCTCGATCGCATTCGGCACCAGGCGGTTGTTGATGATGTCGAGCCTGGTGACGTGCCTGGCGGCCTTGAACGCGGCCTCGACCGCCTTCTGGTCGCCGAGGTGCCACTGATAGATCGTATTGTGCGGCGCGACCTCGTGGATCTGCGGGGCGCCTTTGGCCTGGGCCTTGGCCGGATCGGCGATCGCGGGGAGTACCTCGTAGTCGACCTTGACCTTCTCGCCCGCGTCCTTCGCCTGCGCGAGCGTCTCGGCGACCACGACCGCGACCGCATCGCCGACATGGTTCGCCTTCTCGTTGGCGATCGCCGGGTGCGCCGACATCTTCATCGGCGAGCCGTCCTTCGAGGTGATCGCCCAGCCGCAGATCAGATTGCCGATCTTGTCGTTGGCGAGATCCTTGCCGGTGAGCACCGCGACCACGCCCGGCATCTTCATCGCCTCGGCGCTGTCGATCTTCTTGATTTTCGCGTGCGCGTGCGGCGAGCGGACGAAATAGATGTAGGTCTGGCCCGGACGGTTGATGTCGTCGGTGTACTGGCCCTTGCCGGTGATGAACCTGAAGTCTTCCTTGCGGCGGACAGCCGCACCGATCCCGGTCGCGCTCATGGCGGTTTCCTCCCTCGGGATTCGTTTGGGACGAGTTGCTCCTCTGCCTCTGTCGGGCAGCTGTCTTTACGCCATCGCCTTCGCGCCGGCGGCGATCGATTTCACGATGTTGTGGTAGCCGGTGCAGCGGCAGATGTTGCCCTCGAGCTCATGCCGAATGGTCTTGTCGTCGAGGTCGTGACCCTTGCGGTTCACCATGTCGACCGCGGTCATGATCATGCCCGGGGTGCAGAAGCCGCACTGCAGGCCGTGATTGTCGCGGAAGGCTTCCTGCATCGGATGCAGCTTGCCGTTCTGCGCGAGGCCCTCGATGGTGGTGACGTTCGCGCCCTCAGCCTGCCAGGCGAATATGGTGCAGGACTTCACCGCCTTGCCGTTGACGTGCACCACGCAGGCCCCGCACTGCGAGGTGTCACAACCCACGTGTGTGCCGGTGAGACGCAACCCCTCGCGCAGGTATTGCACCAGAAGCGTGCGGGCGTCGGCGTCTGCGGTGACGGCCTTGCCGTTCACCGTCATGGAGACTGCGGGCATACTCCCTCCTCCTCGAAAAAGCGGGGCCAAAGGCCCTCATTTTGAGGCCGAACACATCTGATCGGCCTGAACACGGGCGAAATCTTGGGCTTTTTGCCGGAAATCGCTGTTTGGAACAAGAATGAATCTGGACCCGACCACAGGGCAAGGTCAAGGCGGGCGAGCATCAAATGACGCCATGTCGCGCCCCACCCGCCTGAAAACACCGGAAAACTAGCCGTTTCCGACCACGGTCGCGAACTTCTGGAAGAACTCGTCCGCCATCTTCTTGGCGGCGCCGTTGATCAGGCGCTGGCCGAGCTGGGCGAGCTTGCCGCCGATCTGGGCCTCCACATTGTAGGTGAGCAGCGTGCCGCCGTCCTTGTCGGACAGCTTCACGTCGGCGCCGCCCTTGGCAAAACCCGCGACGCCGCCCTCGCCTTCGCCGACGATCTTGTATCCGTTCGGCGGATCGAGGTCGGTGAGGTTGACCTTGCCCTTCCAACGCGCCTTCACCGGACCGATCTTGGTGACCGCCACCGCGGAGAACGACGTATCCGAGGTCTTCTCAAGCGACTCGCAGCCCGGGATGGTGGCCTTGAGGACGTCGGGGTCGTTGAGCTTCTCCCAGACGGTCTGACGGGGCGCGGCAAGCTGCACTTCGCCGGACATGGTCATCGCCATCGTTCAATCTCCTTCTCAAGCATCGATCGCATCAATGCACGAACTGCCGCGCGGCCTTTGCGTAACCCAGCCTGCCCGTCAGCTCGGCACCGTGCCGGCCCGCGCGCTTAAGTATGAGCCGCACGTCATCCGTGCAATCCGCCTTGACGGCGCTGTCGAGGAACAGCTGCATCAACACGTCCTGCTGGGCATGGCTGCCGCCGAGCTGATGCATGCCGCCGATCACGGGGCGCATGAGCTCGAGCACTTTTGCGTGCTGGCCGCGCCGATGCGCGAGCACCGCCTCGCACACCGGCAGCGCGACCGTGCCGACGATCTCCCGCACCGCGCCCTCGCCTTCCCGGCACGCGCGCATTCCGTCGAGCATGGCTCGCGCCGCATCGTCGCGTCCGGTGGCAGCGAGCGCCATCATCCAGTGCGGCAGCGTGAAAGCGGAAAGATAATCGCCCCACCGCGCCTCCGCCTTGTCAGCGAGCTCGCTCCAGCGGTCCCCGACGCCGACCCCGACGAGCTCGAGGCGGAACAGCATCGAGGCGGCATTCTGCACGTCGATATAGAGGTCCGGCTGCGCCAAGGTCAGCGGGCTCGCGAGATTGCGGAAGCGCCGGTCGTAGAGATCGAGCACCGCGTCGAGCTCGCGCCGCTCGAGATGAAACAGCGCGCGGTGCCACCACAGATGATGCAGCAAATTGTTGCCGCCCTCCCAGTTCCGTTCGAGCTCGGCAAGCCAGGCGATCCCTTCGCCGTGCCGCCCCTGCATCTCCATGATGTGGGCGACCGCATGCGTGCCCCACACGTCGCCCGGGTCGAGCTCGACCGCGGCGCGCCCCGACGGCTCGGCCGCCGCGTAGTCATCGCACTCTTCCAGCGCGAAGCAGTGGCAGGCGAGGATCGTGCCGTAGCCGGGGAGCGCGCGCGACCATTTCGGCTTGACGCGCTCGACCGAGACGCGCATCGCGCCCGGCCGGCCGAGCCAGAAATTGTTGAAATGCGCGAGCCGAAACGCCAGCACGTCGTGCGGATGCTCGGCCAGGATCTGCTCCCAGACCCCGAGCGCGCGATCGAGGTCGCCCGCAATCCAGGCCTCGAGCGCGGCGACATGCGTCTGCTCGCGCCGCGTCGCGCGCGCGCCGAGACGCCGCGCTGTCTGCGCGGCCTCGATCGCGACCGGCACGTTCGCCTGCTTGTAGGAGAGCATGGCGAAATAGCCCTTGAGGCAATGCGCCAGGGCAAATTCCGGATCGGCCGCAAGCAGCGCGGCGACGCGCGCGCCCGCGTCCGCGCGATATTTCACATAGCCTTCGAGCGCATGATCAAACGCCGCCGCGGACTGCGCCGAGGCCGTCGAGATCGGCAGCCCATGAATGTCGTGCGGCATCTATCCCGTCTCCCGACGGGATGATAGCAAAGGCCGCGCGGCGACAGAACATCAGCCCATTGGGGAAAGACGATGCCCACGGTCCAATCGAACGGCTGCCCGATCCACTACGAGATCGAGGGTCCGGAAAACAGGCCGGTGCTGATGCTGTGCAACTCGCTCGGCACCAACCTGCACATGTGGGACGGCCAGATGCCGGCGCTGACGCAGCATTTCCGCGTGCTGCGCTATGACCGCCGCGGCCACGGCCAGTCGGGCGTGCCGGCGGGTCCCTACAGCATGGAGATGCTCGGCCGCGACGCGCTCGCCGTGCTCGACGCCGCCAAGCTCGAGAGGACCAACTGGTGCGGCCTTTCGATGGGCGGCATGGTCGGCATGTGGATGGGGGCGAACGCGCCCCAGCGCGTCAGCAAGCTGATCCTGTCGAACACCTCGGCCTACATGCCCGACAAGGAGCTCTGGAACACCCGCATCAAGACGGTGCGCGAGAAAGGCCTGCAGGCGATCGTCGGCGGCACCATGGAGCGCTGGTTCACCAAGGATTTCCGCGAGCGCGAGCCGAAGAAGATTCAATGGATGGTGGACATGTTCCTCGCCACCAAGCCGGAGGGCTTCATCGGCTGCGGTGAGGCGGTGCGCGACATGGACCATCGCGAGATCATCAAGTCGATCAGGGCGCCGACCATGGTCATTGCGGGGCGCCACGATACCGGCACGACGGTCGAGATGGCGGAGCTCGTGCGCAAGAGCATCCCGGGCGCGAGCCTGACGCTGTTCGACGCCGCGCACATCGCGAATGTCGAGCAGCAGCACGACTACACCGAAGCCGTGATCGGCTTCCTGACGCAGAAATAGCCGCGCAAGAGCATGATCCCGAAAAGTGTGCAGCGGTTTTCGGAAAAGATCATGCTCTACCAAAACCTCGCTCAGGCGATCCGCGGGTAGCCGAATGGCGGCCGCACCGGGCGCGGCAGCTCTTGCTTGATCAGGTAGCCGCGGCCGTAGACCGCAAAGCCGCTCGCGGCGACGCAAAGGATCATCTCGCCGAGCGAGCCTTGCAGCATCGCGCCGCCATGGACGAGACCCGGGAGCGCGCCCGCCACGCTCGCGAGCGCGGCGACGAACAGCGCGACGTCGAAGAGCGCGTCATCGCACGACCCGAAGCGAAGCTTCTCGATCGCGGCGCCGACCAGCGCCACGAGCAGTAGCGCGCCGACCATCAGCTTCAGCTCGGCCAGCACGTGCGCGAAGTGCAGAATGTGCTGCGGGGGGAGCGCCGCCCCGGCGAGCGCGATGATCATGTCGCCGATCCTGGCGCGCCCGAGGTCGAACAGCGGCCGCGAGAGCGTATCGAGCGCCCCGACCAGCCAGACGCCGGCGAGCAGAAGCGCGATCAGATAAGCGGAAAGACGCGCGAGAAAACGGAGCATGCGCGACACGCCGGCCTCCACTCCGCGATGTCACTCGTGCCCTCTCGGGCAACAGCAGGCAACCACGGCGCCCCCGGCGCCGCAACGACATGGTGAATTAAGGATTAACGGTGGCCCTGGCACCTGATCTTGCGTAAGATCGGTGCTCCCTTGCGCGCCGAGCATCGGGAAAGGAAACAAACGATCAACAAGCGATGAACTTCTTGATGACCGATGCGACTAAGCTCTGGGTGAGCACCTGAGCCCAAGCTTCTCATCGAGAAGGGAACCTGGCGATGAATCGTCGAATACAAGGTGCTTTGCTCATCGGCAGCTTGGCCGTCGCGATAGTCGTTGTGCTGGTGGTGACGCTGGCGATCGCGGTCGCACGGAGCTTCGATCCTGGCCATCAGTGCGAGACTGGTTTTTCTCCGCTGTTGGTCAGTTGCACCTTCCACTGGTCATCGACCGTCACCCGCCAGTCGACCCCGATATTCACCACCCCGTCGACAAGCGCCACGTCGAAATCGACGAGCACCACCCCGTCGAGCCCGGACCAGCCAGGCTACTCCGACGCAACGTCATGGGCCGTTGCCGATTGTCCCCGGAACTCCGTTGCCAGGCGCCTGCTCTGCGCCACCCCCTCGGTCGCGACGCCCGCCCAGTCCGTAATCGAGGACCTTGTCACCGGCCTGCCGCTGCCCAAGCCCTGGTTCCTCAAGACGGCGAAGAATTCACCGTTCATCAAGTCGGTTCACGTCGAGACGCCGCTCGATCTTGCGACCGCGCTCGGCTTCTATCGCACTGAGTTGAGCAAGCGCGGCTGGACCGAGAATGACGGCGCAGTGGTCGAGCCGGATCGGGCCACGATCGCGTTCACGACCACCGATGGACCGGCACTGCTCCGGCTCGTCCGTCAGGACGATACGACCACCGCCGACCTTTCGCTGCGCAAGCCCGCCGCCCCGAATGCCGGCAACTTGCCGAAGCCGGGACAAGCGAAGCTGATGGTCGGCAGCGTGGCAGAACAAGGGGCCGTCATCACGGTCAACCAGCAGACCATCACGTTGGCGGCTCGCGCCGGAGAAAAATTGGCCGGCGCCGCCGACGCTGCGCGCGCCTTGCCTGACAGCCAAAAGATCGATCTGCCGCCCGGCAAGTACAAGGTGATGCTGAAGGTCGCAAGCGGCACGGCGCAGAACCGGCAGTTCGAGGTCGGCACCGACGAGACCTGGGCCCTGCTGGTTGGTCAGGACGGCGTCCTGCTCCCCGTACGCCTTTATTGATGCATATGCGCTAGCTCCGCCCCTCGCGGAACTCGTGCGGGGTCGTGCCGGTCTGCTTGCGGAAAAAGCGCGCAAAGTGCGACGGGTCGGAAAACGCGAGATCATAGGCGATCTCGTGGATCGGCTGACTGGTGAATACCAGCTGCCGCTTCGCCTCGGTCAGCACGCGCTGGCGAATGAGATGACCCGCCGTGACGCCGGTTGCGCGCTTGACGTGATCGTTGAGCCGGTCGGCCGTCATCGAAAGGCGCTCGGCATAGAATTCGAGATGCCGCTCTTTGCGGAAATGGTCCTCGACCAGCTTGCGCAGCGCCTCGACGGTCGCGTCGGCGGGCGCAAGCGTCACCGTACCGGTGCGCGCGCGGCTCGCCGCCAGGCGCGCGACGTTGATCGCGATCAGCGCCAAGAGGCCGCGCATTGCCAGCCGGTAGCCCTCGCGCGCGAGGAAATGCTCCTCGTGCAGCTCGACGCACAGGGCCGCGATCCGCCGCGAGGCCGCCTCGTCCGAGAGCGGGATGACCGGCGTCTCGGCCAGACTTTTCAGCCGCGCCATCGCGGCCGAGGAGCCGAGGGCCTCGGCGACGTCCTCGGTGAAACTCACCACCCAGCCGTCCGTCACCTCCGCCCGCCACCTGAAGCCGTGCGCGGTGGTCGGCGGGATCAGCAGCGCCGCCGGCGCCTCGATCGGAAGGATCGAGGCCTCATAGGTGATCTCGCCGCCACCATGCTCGATCAGGAAGATCTGGAACAGGTCGCGATGCCGGTGCGCCGGGATGCGCCAGTTGTGCGCCGAGGAGCGCGACACCAGCGGCTCGACATGGATGAAGTCGAATGCCTTGTCGTCCGGCGGGTCGCCGAGCAGATGGAACAGGGGCAGGACGTTGGCACCGGGCATGATCCTAGCATAGGGCAGCCATGCGACGGTGAAAATGCGGCGCGGCGTCGGACGACATGAAAACCCCGCCTTTCGGCGGGGTTTTCGCGACCAAGGCTGTGGATGGTTAACGACCGCCGCCCTGCTGCTGGTCGCGCCGCTGCGGGTCCTGGTGGCGCGGCTCCTGCTGTTGCTGCTGGCCGGGCCGGCCCTGCCCGCCTTGCTGCGGATTGCCCTGCTGGTGCTGGCCGCCGCCGTGCTGCGGGTCGTTCTGATGTTGCGGCTTCTGGGTCTGGCTCTGATTGGCCATCATATCTCCTCTTGGATGTCTCTCGGGGGCAAGCCCCGCGAAAGGAACGGCTGGAGGCAGAAGACGTTCCCGGCGCCGGGCAAGTTCCATTGTCACGCGGGATTGGAACTTGCGCGCGGCGCTACACCTGCTTGTAGGCCCGCTCGTGATAGACGAGCGCGCCGCCGGGCCGGCCGAGCCGCACCGCGACGACGCCCGCAAACACCACATTGTGGGTTGCGACCGCCTTGATCTCGATCACGCGGCAGTCGAACGCGACGACCGCGTCGGTGAGCCACGGCGCCCCGGTCGAAAGCTCGCTCCAGGTGCCGCTGTTGAATCGCTCCACCATGGTGCAGCGCGTGCGACCGGCAAAGACGTCGGCGAGGTTGTCAGCCCCGGCGCGCAGCGTGTTGACGCAGAGGATGCGGTTTTCCGACACCAGAGGCGCGATCTGGGCGCGGCGATTGAGGCAGACGAGGAGCGTCGCCGGCTGGTCCGACACCGAGCAGACCGCGGTCGCGGTGACGCCGCCGCGCCCGGCGGGTCCTGCGGTCGTGACGACATGCACCGCCGCGCCGAGTTGGCTCATCGCCTCGCGGAATTGCGCCTGATCGACGGTCGCGATGTGCTCGTGCCCGACGGCCTCGAAGGAGCCCATCATGGCGTCGTCAGGACGTTGGTCGATCCAGCTCATGTCCTTGGAATATCGTTGCGGTTCTTGCCTAACTCACTCCGCGGCGCGCGCCGCACCGGGGAGACCCGGATAGGCAACATCGCCCGGGTCGAGCCAAGTGTCACCGACCCAACCCTTCTCGTCATAATCTGCCATGCATTCGTCCGCGAGCGCGACCATCCGGTCGTATTGGCCGGTCGAACGGGCGTTGAACAAGGCCTGGATGCGGATGTCCTCGTGATTGCCCGCATAGTTGATCTCGTAGAGCTCGTGCCGGCCGCCGAACTCGGTGCCGACCGCGTCCCACAAGAGCTTCATGATCTTGATGCGCTCGCGGTAGTCAATGTTGTTCGAGCCGCGCACATATTTGGCGAGATACTTGTCGATTGCGGGGTTCTCGAAGTCCTTCGCCGAGGACGGCAGGTAGATCAGCGCCGAGGCGATGATCTTCTCGACGATCTCCTTGCAGCGGCGATAGGCGTCGCCCGCGAACACCCGATAGCTCGAGCCGGACTGCGCATTCGGCAGCACCGCGCCGCCGCTCCACGGCACCGGATTCATCGCCATGGCGTCGGAGATCGCCCAGAACAGGTTGCGCCAGGCGATCACCTCGCCGAGCATCGCCTGATTGCCGCGGAACTCGTCGGCGCCGGTGGCGCGCAGCGCCTTGATGATGACGCCGGCGAGAAAATCGAGCTTCACGGCGAGGCGCGTGCAGCCCTGGAACTGGAAGCCGTTCACGAAGCCGGAGCGCGGGTAGAAGGTCTTGAGCTTCTCGACGTCGCGATAGATCAGGATGTCCTCCCACGGGATGAAGACGTTGTCGAACACGAAGATCGCGTCGTTCTCGTCGAAGCGCGACGACAGCGGATAGTCGTAGGGCGTCCCCATCACGCTGGCGGTCATCTCATAGGAGGTGCGGCAGAACAGCTTCACGCCGGGCGCGTTCATCGGCGCGATGAACATGATCGCGAGGTCCGGATCGTTCACCGGCATCGCGGCGTTCTGGCCGAGGAAATTGTAGTGCGTGATTGCCGAGGAGGTCGCGACCACCTTGGCGCCGGACACGTAGGCGCCCGCGTCGGTCTCCTTCTGGATCGTGATGAACACGTCGCGCACCTGATCCGGTGCCTTGCTGCGGTCGACCGGTGGATTGACGATCGCATGGTTCATGAACAGGACGTTGTCCTGCGCGCGGCGGTACCAGCGCTTCGCATTGTCGGCGAAGTTTTCGTAGAAATCGTACTGCACGCCGAGCGTGTTCATCAGCGACGCCTTGTAATCCGGCGTCCGCCCCATCCAGCCGTAGGACATGCGCGCCCAGGCGGCGATCGCCTCGCGTTGCGCAATCAAGTCCTCGCGCGAGCGCGCGACGCGGAAGAATTTGTGCGTGAAGCTGCCATTGTCCCCGTCGGTCGGCGAGGTCAAGAGGTCCCTGTGGCGCGGATCGTGCAGCGAATCATAGAGCCGCGCGATCGAGCGCGCCGCGTTGCGGAACGCCGGGTGGGTGGTGACGTCACCGACGCGCTCGCCATAGACATAGACCTCGCGGCCGTCGCGCAGCGATTCGAGATATTCCTTGCCGGTGAACGGCCGGCGCTTGCCGGCGATCACGTCCTCGGGCTTGCGGATCATTCTGTTCCTCCATGGGCCGCGCCTCGCGACTGCGGACTTTGTTCCCCTTGTAGCGGACCTGTGGTTTGCACGCACGCGCGCCGTCAGCGCGGGGCATCCTGGCGGAAGGGCTGGCTCAGCATCCGGTCGAGCCGTAGCTCCTCGCGCGCGCGAAAGGCCGGCAGCCCGACCGTCATGCCGTGATGTCCGGCCTGCGGCTGCGCCCGATAGGTTCGAAACAGGCGATCCCACAGGGCAAGATTGAAGCCGAAATTGCTGTTGGTCTCGTCCGCCACGACAGAATGGTGCACCCGATGCATGTCAGGCGTCACGATCAGAAGCCGCACGATGCGGTCGAGGCGCGCCGGCATCGCGGCATTCGAATGGTTGAACATCGAGGTCGCGTTGAGCGCGACCTCGAAGGCGATGACGGCCAGGACCGGCACACCCAGAAGCGCGACCACACCCATCTTGATCAGCATCGAGAGCAGGATCTCGAGCGGGTGGAAGCGCAGGCCGGTCGAGACGTCGATGTCGAGATCGGCATGATGCATGCGGTGCAGCCGCCACAGCAGCGGCACCTTGTGGAACGCGACGTGCTGGGCGTAGATCGCAAGGTCGAGCGCCACGAACCCGATCAACAGCTGGAGCCAGGCCGGTGCGGCCGCGAGGTTGAGCAGGCCAAAGCCGCGCTGCGCTGCGAGCGCCGCCACGCCGACGGCCGCAACCGGGATCAGGATCCGTTCGAGCAGCCCGTATATGGCAACGAGCGCGATGTTCGAGGGCCAGCGGCGCAATCGGCCGACCGCGAGCGTGCGGCGCGGCGCGAGGAACTCCCACAGCGCCATGGCGCCGAAGACCCCGAGCGCGGCCGTGAGGCGGATCGCCAGCTCGCCATTATGCTCCATCGCGCCATTAGATAGCAGTGCATTTTGCTTCGGCCAGCCCAACACGCACCGTTGCCGCACCCACAACCCCCTGTTAAGAATTTCCGCGAAGCCGTCCTTCCGGGCGGTCGCCGGGACAACGAAGGGGAGCCCTCCGCGGTCAGAGGGCACGGCGGGCGTATGGAAGTTTTCGTCCAGCAGCTGATCAACGGCATCACGCTTGGATCGATCTATGGGCTCATCGCCATCGGCTACACGATGGTGTTCGGCATCATCGGGATGGTGAATTTCGCCCATGGCGACGTCTTCATGGTGTCGGCTTTCGTCGCGCTGATCGCGCTTCTGATCCTGACCACCTGGCTCGGCGTCAGCTCGATCGTGCTGGCGCTGTTCATCGTGCTGATCGTCGCGATGATCTTCACCTCGGTCGTCAACTGGGCGATCGAGCGTTTCGCCTATCGACCGTTGCGCGGCTCGTTCCGCCTCGCGCCGCTGATCTCGGCGATCGGCATGTCGATCTTCCTGTCGAACTTCGTGCAGGTGACGCAGGGGCCGCGCAACAAGCCGATCGCGCCGCTGATGCGCGACGTGATCGTGCTGATGCAACGCGACAATTACGACGTGACCGTCTCCTACAAGCAGCTGATCATCTGGGGCATCACCGCGCTGCTCCTGGTCTGCTTCTGGTACCTGGTCACGAAGACCTCGCTCGGCCGCGCGCAGCGCGCCTGCGAGCAGGACCAGAAGATGGCCTCGCTGGTCGGCGTCGATGTCGACCGCACCATCTCGATCACCTTCGTGATCGGCGCGGCGCTCGCCGCGGTCGCCGGCACCATGTACCTGATGCATTACGGCGTGGTCTCCTTCTATGACGGGTTCGTGCCCGGGATCAAAGCCTTCACCGCGGCGGTGCTCGGCGGCATCGGCTCGCTGCCTGGCGCGGTGGTTGGCGGCCTCCTGATCGGGCTGATCGAGACGCTGTGGTCGGCCTATTTCTCGATCGACTACAAGGACGTCGCGGCATTCTCCATTCTCGCCATCACGCTGATCTTCCTGCCGCAGGGTCTGCTCGGGCGGCCGGAAGTCGAGAAGGTGTGACGTGACCGTCGTGGCCCCGCAAGCGGTCGTGAGCGCCGCCCCGCGCGTCGACATCGCGGCCGCGCTGAAGAACGCGGCGGTAACCGCGCTCGTCTCGTTCTTCCTGTTCCTGCCGCTGGTCGGCTTCAAGACCGTGCAGAACATGCGCAACGAGCTCGAGCTCGAAACGCGCCTTCCGCTCCTGCTCAGCATGGTGGCGCTGATCACCGCGGCGCAGCTGTTTGGCGCGCTCGTCATTCACCCTTGGCGCGAGCGCCGCAAGGCGCGGCCGACCGCGGCGACCCGCTTCGCCTTCGCAAGCCGGGTCTCCGGCTATCTGACGCCCTTCATCCTCGGCTTTGCGGTGGTCTATCCGGTCCTGGTGCTGAGCCTGACCGGCAGCACCGGCGCGCTCAAATGGGTCGACAATTTCGGCATCCAGATCCTGATCTACGTGATGCTCGGCTGGGGGCTGAACATCGTGGTCGGCCTCGCGGGCCTGCTCGATCTCGGCTACGTGGCGTTCTATGCGGTCGGCGCCTACTCGTTCGCGCTGCTCGCCAAGAACGGCCTGCCGTTCATCGCCTTCTCGCTCGAGCCGCCCTATCTCGACATCGACTTCTTCCAGCTCGGCCCCTGGGCGTTCTGGGTGCTGCTGCCGCTCGCCGGCTGTCTGTCGGCATTCTGGGGCATCCTGCTCGGCTTCCCGGTCCTGCGCCTGCGCGGCGACTATCTGGCGATCGTGACGCTTGCCTTCGGCGAGATCATCCGCCTCATCCTGATCAATTGGGTGCCGGTCACCAACGGCTATGCCGGGATCAGCGGCGTGCCGCGGCCGAGCTTCTTCGGCATTCCGTTCACCGCCAACGATGACGGCTTCGCGGCGACCTTCGGGATTCCTTTCTCGCCGATCCACCGCACGCTGTTTCTCTATTACGTCATCCTCGCGCTCGCGATGCTGACCGCCTATGTGACGCTGCGGCTGCGCCAGCTTCCCGTCGGCCGTGCCTGGGAGGCGCTGCGCGAGGACGAGATTGCGTGCCGCTCGCTCGGCATCAACACCACCAACACCAAGCTCACGGCGTTCGCGATGGGTGCGATGTTCGCGGGCTTTGCCGGCTCGTTCTTCGCGGCGCGGCAGGGCTTCATCTCGCCGGAGTCCTTCACCTTCCTGGAGTCCGCCACGATTCTCGCGATCGTGGTGCTTGGTGGCATGGGCAGCATGATCGGCGTCGCGATCGCCGCCGCGATCATGATCGGCGGCACCGAGATCATGCGCGACCTCGATTTCCTCAAGCTGATCTTCGGCAACGATTTCGATCCGACCCAGTACCGCATGCTGCTGTTCGGCCTCGGCATGGTGCTGATCATGATCTGGAAGCCGCGTGGGCTTGTCGGCACGCGCGAGCCGTCGGCCTTCTACAAGGAGCGCCGCACCATTCTCGGCTCGTTCGTGAAGGAAGGCCACGGATGAGCGACCGCGCGCAAGTCTTAGGTGCTCAAGTGCTGCGCGTGGAGCATCTCTCCATGCGCTTTGGCGGTCTGGTCGCGGTGGACGATCTGTCATTCACCGCGGCGCGCGGCAACATCACGGCGCTGATCGGCCCGAACGGCGCCGGCAAGACCACCGTGTTCAACTGCATCACCGGCTTCTACAAGCCGACCGAAGGGCGCATCGCGCTCGCGCATGGCGGGGCTGAGATCTGGAACGAGATCGAGGCGCTGACCGACCGCGGCGCGCGCAGCGTCAGGCGCGGCGCCGACGCGCTGTTCCTGCTCGAGCGCATGCCCGACTATCTGGTGACGCAGCAGGCGCATGTCGCGCGCACGTTCCAGAACATCCGCCTGTTCTCCGGCATGACGGTGTTCGAGAACATGCTGGTCGCGCAGCACAACACCCTGATGGTCGCGTCGGGCTACACCTTCGTGGGCGTGTTCGCGCCGCACGTCTACGGCCGCGCCGAAAAAGTCGCGGTCGAGAAGGCACGCTACTGGCTCGAGAAAACCAATCTGCTCGACCGCGCCGACGATCCGGCCGGCGACCTGCCCTATGGGGCGCAGCGCCGGCTCGAGATCGCGCGCGCAATGTGCACCGACCCGGTGCTGCTGTGCCTTGACGAGCCGGCCGCCGGCCTCAATCCGCGCGAGAGCCACGAGCTCAACGAGCTGTTGCTCTCGATCCGGCAGGACCATGCGACCTCGATCCTGCTGATCGAGCACGATATGTCGGTGGTGATGCAGATTTCCGACCACATCGTCGTGCTCGACTATGGCGTGAAGATCTCCGACGGCACGCCGCAGGCCGTGCGCAACGACCAGAAGGTGATCGCGGCCTATCTCGGCGTCGAGGACGAAGAGGTCGAGAAGGTCGAGGCGGAGGTCGGGCTGTGACTTCCCTCCTCTCGGCGCGCGGCGTCACGACCGCCTACGGCAAGATCGTCGCCCTGAAAGGCGTCGACATCGATGTCGCCGACGGCGAGATCGTCACGCTGATCGGTGCCAACGGCGCCGGCAAGTCGACCCTGATGATGACGATCTTCGGCAATCCGCGTGCGCGCGAGGGCTCGATCGTGTTCGACGGGCAGGACATCACGCGCCTGCCGACGCACGCGATCGCGCGGCTGCGCATCGCGCAGGCCCCCGAGGGGCGCCGCATCTTCTCGCGCATGAGCGTGATGGAAAATCTGCAGATGGGCGCGATCGTCGCCGGCGAGAGGAATTTCACGACCGACCTCGAGCGCGTCTTTGCGCTGTTTCCGCGGCTGAAGCAGCGCCTGCATCAGCGCGGCGGCACGCTTTCCGGGGGCGAGCAGCAGATGCTCGCGATCGCGCGCGCCTTGATGGCGCGGCCGCGCCTGTTGCTGCTCGATGAGCCCTCGCTCGGCCTCGCCCCGCTGATCGTGCGCCAGATCTTCGATGCAATCCGCGAGCTGAACGCGCGCGAGCGGCTCACGGTGTTCTTGGTCGAGCAGAATGCCTTCCACGCGCTCAAGCTCGCGCACCGCGGCTACGTCATGGTCAACGGCACCATCACGTTGTCGGGCACCGGCCACGACTTGCTCGAGCGCCCCGAGGTGAAATCCGCCTACCTGGAAGGCGGACGCCAGGAAGCGGGCTGAGGCGAGCATGCAGGGCATTCTCTACGAAGAGGACTATCTCGGGCTGTTCCTGTTGGTGACGATCGTCATGGGCGGCGGCGCGGCGTGGCTTGCCGGACGCGCGATCGCCTCGACCTGGCGGCCGTGGCTGCATGTCGCGGGCTACATGCTGATCCTCGGGGCGGCGGTACGGTTCATCCACTTCGCGCTGTTCGAGGGCACGCTCTTGTCGGCGCAATATTATGCGGTCGACACCGCGGCCTGCCTGATCTTCGGTCTGCTCGGCTTCCGCGTCACGCGCGCGTCCCAAATGGCGACGCAATATGGCTGGATCAACACGCGCTCAGGCCTTCTCAACTGGGCGCGCCGGCCAGCGCCCTGACGCGCGCTACAATCTCGGGGAGTGGGTCCGATTCCGGATGACTTTTTGCGGGTTTGGCGCTTGAATTGGGGGCACAGAGGCAGTCGCGTTGGCGGATTGGCCGGATCGCCTCATGAGGTTTCATAAAGGGGAGATGCGTATGAAGAGAATGACCACTCTCGGTCTCGCGCTCGGCGCCGCGATCGGTTTTGCCGCCAGCGCGCAGGCCCAGATCAAGGTGGGTATGACCGGCCCGATCACCGGCCCCAACGCCGCGTTCGGCGCCCAACTCAAGAACGGCACCGATCAGGCGGTGGAAGACATCAATGCGGCCGGCGGCATCCTCGGACAGAAGATCGAGCTGAGCTACGGCGACGACGTGTCCGACCCAAAACAGGGCGTGTCGATCGCGAACAAGTTCGCGGGCGACGGCATCAAGTTCGTTGTCGGGCCGTTCAACTCCGGCGTGACCATCCCGTCATCGGAGGTCTACCAGGAGAACGGCATTCTCATGATCACGCCCTCGGCGACCAACCCGAAGGTCACCGATCGCAACTTGTGGAACGTGTTCCGCACCTGCGGCCGTGACGACCAGCAGGGCGCGGTTGCCGGCAAGTACATCCTGGCGCACTTCAAGGGCAAGAAGGTCGCGATCGTCCACGACAAGACCACCTATGGCCAAGGCCTCGCGGACGAGACCAAGAAGGCCCTCAACAAGGGCGGCATGAAGGAGGTGCTCTACGAGGGTATCAACATCGGCGAGAAGGACTTCTCGGCGCTCGTCTCGAAGATCAAGGCGGCCGGCGCGGATCTCGTCTACTGGGGCGGCCTGCACACCGAAGGCGGCCTGATCGTGCGGCAGATGCGCGACCAGGGCATCAAGGCGCCGCTGATGGGCGGCGACGGCATCACCTCCGACGAGTTCGCCTCGATCGGCGGCCCGGGCGTCGAAGGCACGCTGATGACGTTCCCGCCGGATCCGCGCAAGCATCCGGAAGCCAAGGCCGTGGTCGAGAAGTTCCGCGCCAAGAAGTTCGAGCCGGAAGCCTATACGCTCTACAGCTACGCGGCGGTCGAGCTGATCAAGCAGGCGGCCGAGCAGGCGAAGTCGCTCGACCCCAAGAAGCTCGCCGAGGTGCTCCATTCCGGCAAGAAGTTCAAGACCGTGATCGGCGAGCTCTCCTATGACAAGAAGGGCGACGTCACCCGCCTCGACTACGTGATGTACGTCTGGAAGAAGCAGCCCGACGGCAAGATCACTTACGTCGAGGAATAATCGCGCAGTCGCGGTTCGACAGGCAGTACAAGCGCCCGCCCTCACCGGCGGGCGTTTTGCTTGCGCGGCATTGCGATGCTGTTTTTGCTACGATGACGGCTCAATTCATCAATCCATTGGTGACGCATGACCGCGCCTCATGACCTGACCGCAATCGAATTGCTCGCCGCCTACCGCGCCAGGAAGCTCTCCCCCACCGAAGTCTTCGCCGACGTCGAGGCGCACGTCGCGCGCTGGGAGCCGCACCTCAAGGCGCTCTATTGTTACGACCCGGAAGGCGCGCGCGCGCAAGCGAAGGCTTCGACCGAACGCTGGGCCAAGGGCGCGCCCATCGGCACGCTCGACGGCGTGCCGGTCACCGTGAAGGAGAACATCGCCTCGAAGGGCGTACCGATGCCGCTCGGCACCGCCGCGACGCTGCTCAAGCCCTATGAGCAGGACTCGCCGGTGCCGGCGCGGCTGCGCGAGGCCGGCGCGATCATCTATTCCAAGACCACGATGCCGGACTACGGCATGACGTCGTCGGGCGTCTCGAGCTTCCATCCGCTCACCCGCAACCCGTGGGACCTCACCCGGAACCCGGGCGGGTCGAGTTCCGGCGCGGGCGCCGCCGGCGCGGCCGGCTACGGTCCGCTGCACGTCGGCACCGACATCGGCGGCTCGGTGCGCCTGCCGGCCGGTTGGTGCGGCCTGGTCGGCCTCAAGCCGAGCCTCGGACGCATCCCGATCGACCCGCCCTATGTGGCGCGTTGCGCCGGACCGATGACGCGTACCGTCGATGACGCCGCGCTGATGATGTCGGTCCTCTCGCGCCCGGATCATCGCGACGGCATGAGCCTGCCGCCGCAGGATATCGACTGGATGAGCCTTGCCGGCGATCTCAAGGGCAAGCGGATCGGGCTGTTGCTTGACGCCGGCGCCGGCATGCCGGTCGAGCCGGAGGTGAAGGCGGCGGTCGAGGCGGTGGCGCAATGGTTCGCCGACCAAGGCGCGATCATTGAGCCGGTGTCGCCCATCATGTCGCGCGCGATCCTCGACGGGCTCGACGCGTTCTTCCGCGCCCGCTCCTTCGCGGATATCGAACCGCTGCCCGCCGCGCAGCGCGCGAAGATCCATCCCTATACGCGCAAATGGGCGGAAAGCGGCGCCAAGCTTTCCGGCGTCGAGGTGATCCGCGGCTTCAACCAGTCGATGGTGCTGCGCAGCGCCGCCGCCGCGCTGTTCGGCAGAATCGAATACCTGATCTCGCCGACCGCACCGATCCCGGCCTTTGCGGCGGAACGCGCCTCGCCCGGCGACGACCCGGACCATCCGTTCGAGCACATCTGCTTCACGGTGCCGTGGAACTTCACCGAGCAGCCGGCGCTGTCGATCAACGCGGGCTTCGCGCGCGCGGGGCTGCCGATCGGCGTGCAGATCATCGGCCGCCGCTTCGACGACCACGGCGTGCTCAGGCTCGCGAAAGCCTTCGAGAGCGCGCGCGGACCGATCACCAAATGGCCGCAGCCGCCGGGGTAACGGTGTCCCGGACGCGGTGCGACGTGCAACGTTCCACCGCTGATCCGGGACCGTTCCGGACTCGGAGTTTGTGACGGTCCCGGGTCTGCAGCGCCGTAGCGCGTCGAAGACGCGCGTCAACGCGCTTATCGTTTCACGCTGCGCTGCGCCCGGGACACAGCGCGTCTATCCGATCTTCCCCAGCACCGGAAACGCCTCGAGCAGCCAGAAGCTCAGCTCGCTGACGAAGCCAGTGAGAAACGCGATGCCGGTCAGCACCAGAAGGCCGCCCATGACCTTCTCGACCATCGGCAGATAGGCGCGAAAGCCGGCGAGGAACTTGGCGAACGGCTCGATCGCAAAAGCCGCGACCAGGAACGGGATGCCGAGCCCGAGCGAGTAGACCGCGAGCAGCATCGCGCCCTTCGCGACGGTCGCGGCGGAGGCGGCGATCGCAAGGATCACCGCGAGGATCGGGCCGATGCAGGGCGTCCAGCCGAACGCGAAGGCAAGCCCCATCACATAGGCGCCCCACAGGCCGACCGGCTTCGGCACCTCCATGCGCTTCTCGCGAAACATCAGCGCGATGCGCGTCACGCCGAGAAAGTGCAGGCCCATCGCGATGATGACGAGGCCGGCGAGGATCGCGAGCTTGTCCGCATAGGTGCGGATCAGCGCGCCGAACGCGCTCGCGCTCGCGCCGAGCATGACGAACACGGTCGAGAAGCCGGCGACGAACAGCGCCGCCGCGCCGACCGTCTCCCAGCGCACTTGCGGCTCCGGCTCGGCGTCGGCGAAGCGCTCGAGCGAGGTCCCGGCGAGATAGACGAGATAGGGCGGCACCAGCGGCAGAACGCAGGGCGACAGGAAGCTGATGAGCCCGGCGAACAGGGCGGCGAAAATGGTGACGTCGGCGGTCATTGCGCACTAATGTGCAGACGAAGCCGGTTCCTGCAAGCGGCGCCGGCCGAAACGTTCACGATGTGATCGGATGTGATGGTCGCGCGCAATCTCATTACCGATGTCCCGGGTTTGCAGGTCGGCAATGCCGACGACGCCAAGCTCGCCTCCGGCGTCACGGCGATCATCTTCGACGAGCCCGCGGTCGCGTCCGGCGACGTGCGCGGCGGCGCGCCGGGGACGCGCGAGATGGACCTGCTGCAACCGGACGAGACGCTCGAGCGCATCGATGCGATCGTGCTGTCAGGCGGCTCGGCCTTCGGGCTCGACGCGCCGGGCGGCGTGCAGGCCGCGCTGCGCGAGCAGGGCCGCGGCTTTGCGGTCGGGAACGTGCGCGTGCCGATCGTGCCCGGCGCGATCCTGTTCGACCTGCTCAACGGCGGCGACAAGGACTGGGGACGCTTTGCGCCCTATCGCGATCTCGGCTTCGCGGCGGCGCGCAATGCCGGCGTGGCGTTCGCCCTCGGCAGCGCCGGCGCGGGCTTCGGCGCCACCACCGTCAACCTCAAGGGTGGGCTCGGCTCGGCCTCGGCGCAGACGCGCGATGGCGCCATCGTAGGAGCGATCGTCGCCGTCAATGCGGTCGGCAGCACGGTCGTCGGCGACGGTCCGCATTTCTGGGCGGCGCCGTTCGAGCAGGACGGCGAGTTCGGCGGGCGCGGCGTCGCGGCGCCGTTGCCGCGCGATGCGCTCGCCATGCGCCTCAAGGGCGGCGCGCGGGAGAACACCACGATCGCGCTGGTCGCGACCGACGCGAGCCTGACCAAGGCACAGGCGAAACGCCTCGCGGTCGTCGCACATGACGGGCTCGCGCGCGCGATCTATCCGGTGCATACGCCGTTCGACGGCGACATCGTGTTCGCGGCCGCGACCGGCGCGCGCCCGCTCGCGCCTTCGCGCCATGCCTTCGCCGAGCTCGGCGCGCTGGCGGCGAACGTGCTCGCCCGCGCCGTCGCGCGCGCGGTCTACGAGGCAACCGCGCTCCCCTTCCCCGGCGCGCTGCCGAGCTGGAAGGACAGATTCGGGAAGTGATCGCGGCTGGGGCGCGTACTCAT
>Ga0187784_10000302_pt1 | contig 35020 bp, 24 predicted proteins | sample 1015_SJ02_MP15_2_FD_132964 | JGI IMG/M metagenome (GOLD analysis project Ga0187784, IMG submission 132964) | Tropical peat soil microbial communities from peatlands in Department of Meta, Colombia - 1015_SJ02_MP15_20_MG | ecosystem: Environmental > Terrestrial > Soil > Wetlands > Peat | place... | reverse complement strand
TGATGTCGTGGTTGGTGCCCAGGGGCGCGTCGGCGGGCGGCCGCTCCTGCATCTGATTCGAGCCGACGAACACAGGTTGGATGAATTGCCACTGGAACCTGCCGGGCGTGCAGTAGGACTCGAGGCCCTGCTGCTTCGCGCCGATTCCGGTGACGGCGCCCCCCACCGCTCCCAGCGGGCCGTCGCTTGGAGTGCCCGCTTCCTGGTTGTCGACGCGAAAGTCCGAGTAGTACGCGAGAAAATCGAAATTGTCACCGAGGCGCTTGATCACCGTGCAAGTCAAATCACGGGGATTGGGCAGAGCATAATAATGGAAGGCTTCGTAGACAACCGAAAAGGGACCGTCCTGCGGCTTGAGAGAAGACAGATGTACTTCAGGATTGCCGATGCCGCCCAGCGCGACCGGCTGGGCGGAGATCTGCGCCGCCGGCTGTGCCGAGTCTGCCGCAGAAGCGTCAGCAGAAACGTCAATCTCGGCGGCGCCGCGCAGCACCGGTGGCAGGATTCCCTGGATGGAAATGGTGTTGCCGCTCGTCTTGACGACGCGTGATAAGCCTGGACCGAAGGCAAAGTAGCGCGATGCGCCGCTGGAGCGATTCCGAAATGCAAAGCCGCGAACCGTCCACTCGACATCCGCATGAGCGGCAGCACTTCCGGGCGCTGTAGGAGGCTTATGGATGTAAAAATAGACACGGTAGGCGATCCCTGAGAGGCCCGAATCACCTTCGGGCAATACGGGTCCGGCGGTCTCGAACGTGGCCTTCAGGAACAAGCCGCTAACGACAGAAAGCTTCAGGCCTTGAAGGTCGAGATGTGCAGTGACAGGAGGGTGTTTCGCAGCGGAGAGCGACGCGAGGGCTTTTTCTGCTCCGCCAGAGACGAGGGGGTAGATACCGACGATAGCGTCCTTGGCCGCAAGCTGATTGTACGACATCTCGATCGCGCCATCTTGGTGAAGCACAGCCTGGAACCGGTTGATGGTCTTCGTCCAGGTAAAGTCTTGGATGTTCCCGTACGGTTCAGTCACGTCCCACGTCACGACCACGCGATCCGCGAGTTCCTTCACGTAGCGATCGCCGGTCATGCGAGGCTTGAAAAACACGCAGATCGACGGAACGGTGTTCGCCAGGCTCGCCGCCGCTTCGCTCAGCGCGTCGAAGCGGCCAATTGAAACGCCACCCTGGTCGCGGGGTCCGGGGCCGAAGGGGGGACCAAAGTTAGGCGCGTTGGTTGCCTCGCCGAAGCGGATCGATCCGGTTACGCCGACCGAGAACGAATCCCAACTCTTCCCGGAAAAAGGAAAAGAAAAGCCATGCAGGGTGACCCGAGGGTCGGTGATTTGCTGGCCGTAGTCCGCATCCCACTTCAAGGGAAGGTTCTCGACGCGGTATCCTGCCCCTCCAGGCGTGAAGCGAAGTGTATGCCGCCCCAGGTCGAAGAGGTTCTCTCGGCCAAGCGCGCCTGCGTCAAGCTCCATCAGGACCAGGTTCCCGACGACGGAGACCTTGCCGATAGGCTTGCCGGGCTCCTCCCGTTCTTGAGAACGTAAGCCGGCGCTCGGCAGTAGAGTGACATAAACGATCAGGGACAATTCGAAGACAAGGCGTTCGGTTCTGGTCATGCGCGCGCTCCGTCAAGAGTCACGTCATTCCCGCGAAGCTTGTCCTCCGCGAAAGCGGGGGAGCGGGAATCCAGTTCTTCCCAGACATGGACCCCCGCTTTCGCGGGGGTGACGCGGTGACCTTCATTTCTACGGGTGGGCCGCAGGCCCATGTGCACCCGGCATAAGGTCAGCATATGTATATAATATCCAGGCCCTGAAGGGAAGTCGTTCGGCTTCAGTCCGCAAAAAAAGAGATGGTCCCTTTACGTTCATTTAGGAGCATGTATCATGAATATCGATCGGTTCAAACGAATTTCGCCTCGCAAGTTTCTGTGTACGGCTGTCGGCGCCGCGCTTGGCTTCCTCCCGGTGTCCAGCGGCACTCTTTTTCTGGTTCAAGCGCAAGCGCCTCCGCAGGTGGCCAGCGTCGATCAGGCAGCCACGGTCCATGTTGACGTGACCCCGGCGCATATCTTGAATACGGTCTATCCCGACACGGCCACGGGGGCATGGATGGACGACTTGACCAAAGCACAGGTGGACAATCTCAGCAAACCCGAGACGATTCAAGGGATCAAAAACCTGGGTTGGGGCTCCATCACCATGCGCAACAATAGCGAGTTGCGCCTCTCCGCATGGCACTGGAACGAAAACGGCGAGTGGAGCGATCCCACCAGCAAGAGCGGATATTTCACCGGCAGCGCTGAACCGGGCGAGCCGATCCGCTACGGCTATTCCTATTCGCTGCCCCATCGCGATTTCATGACCAGCGGAGATGAGCCCTTGGTCGAGGGCTTTCAAAGCTATTGGAAGAGCAATCCTTACCTGACCAGCCATTTCACGGGCGAAAGCGATGCGCTGCACCCGCAATGGGTCGTGATCGATATGGGCATCGCCCGGCCCGTCAATGCTATCCACATCCAATGGGTCAATCCGTATGCCGTCATCTACGTGGTGCAATACTGGATTGGCGATAACAACGCGCTGGACTGGGACATGGGCCCGAATGGCGTGTGGAAAGCTTTTCCATCGGGCACGGTGACGAACGGTGCGGGTGGGGACGTGCACCTTAAACTCTGCGATGAGCCGATCACCGCGCGATTCGTCCGCGTTTTGATGTCAAAATCCTCCAATACTCCGGACGCGCATGGCGCCCAGGATATTCGGAACTGTGTGGGTTATGCGCTCCAGACGCTGTCGGTTGGGACGCTGGATGCGGCAGGGACCTATTCGATAGTCTATCCAGCAAATGGTGTCGAACCTGGACCTTCAATGGGACACCAAGGCCGGGAGGGTGGCGAAGGGCCGGGCGGAGCCTTCCCCGGGTCGGCGGCAGATACCGCAGGTTCCTTCTGCGCTTCTTCAATCGACCCCTGGCACGAAGCTGGGAATCTGATCACCGGCGGCCACGACGAATACAACGGCATGGACAATTTCTTTACTAGCGGATTGACCATGGGGCACCCGGCGCTGGTTCCCTGCACGGTGATTTATGGCACACCCGAGGATTGCGCCAATGAGGTTGCCTATATCCACAAGCGCGGTTATCCGGTGGTGGGAATTGAATTGGGTGAGGAGTGCGACGGCAAGCACACCATGCCGGAAGACTACGGCGCGCTCTACTGCCAATGGGCGGCGGCCATCCACAAGCTGACTCCCGGGGCAAAGCTGGGCGGCCCGGTTTTCGAAGGCGTCGATAAAGACATCACCCTTTGGGCGGACAACGAGGGCCGGACTTCCTGGTTGGGCCGATTCATCGATTACCTGAAGACCCATCGGCATCTTCAGGATCTCTCGTTCATGTCCTTCGAACACTATCCGTTCCTCGTTAACGGCTTCACTCCACCGAACGACTGGGACTCGCTCTACATGGAACCGGGGATCATGAGGCACGTCCTGCATATGTGGCGCGAGGATGGCGTCCCCAGGGACGTGCCGCTCATTATCTCCGAGAGTGGAATCTCTGCCGGCGGAGGCAGGCGGGGTAACATGGGCGTGACAGGCCGCGCCATCTGGGAATGCGACGCCTTCGGCACGTTCTTTGAACAAGGAGGCAGAGCGTTCTACCGGCCGGCGATCAATAATGGCGCCGGGGGCCGCTGGGCGGGCGGTGGCGACGCCAACGGCGGCGGGGCCTATGGCACGCCGGAATACACTCCGTTCACTTCCGCGCACATCATCAACTTCGAGTGGTTGCAACACGGCGCGGGAGCGAATCAGATTTTCCCCGCCTCGACCGATCTTGTGGACATTGCGGGACGCAAGGTGATTACCTCTTACGCAGCGCATCGCCCGGATGGTAACTGGTCGTTAATGCTCATCAATCACGACCTGAATGCGGCCCACCAGGTACACCTCGTCATCGACGATGCGAATCACGTGCGGCATTCATTCGCGGGGCCTGTGTCTCTCGTGCAATACTGCAACACCCCCAGCGACAACAAGAACACGACCATCACCCCAACCCCCAACGCCATGTATACCCTGCCGAGCGGGTCGATCACCGTGATTCGTGGAAAGTTGGGGTGAATTCAACTGACGTGGGTGGTAGGTCGTAGGTGGTAGGTGGGGAAAGCAGGATTCGAGATTCAGGAGTCGGGATTCAGGAGGCTGAACCCCGGGTGGCGACGTTCCCGCCCCTGCGGGATCGAAGACCCACGGCCGCGCCTACATCCGCAGCAATGAATGCGTCGCCCGCGTACTTTGCCAGTCCTGAAATCCGCAGACTTTGCTAAGCGGGTCTCCCCTGCTCGCTCATTCGAATGCTACAATTATACATGATGCCGGTTCAGGCGTTTGCGCTTGCCCGCCCTTAAACTCTAGCATTTCAAAATTCATCGGGCCATAACTAGAACCAAACCCCGGGGATTTCGCATAGCAGGCTCCTGCGACCATACGCGGGAGAGTTCGTCCGGTCTGGAAAGAGGGGGGAGCGCTCTGCCTCCCCCAGCCCTTTCAAAACCCTGCCTAGCCTCGGCTGCGCCGTTCTCGGTCTCCCGAGAGGGTGTGCGGGAAGCCTAAAACTGCCTCGTAAACGGTCCAAAGGGGGCATTTCTGGCCCCAAAGGAGCGCCTTTTGGCGCTCCAAAACCAGTTCGTTTTGGCGAAACGAACTTGGGTGCGGTTCTTTGTTTTCAATAAGTTGGTGGCTTCGGTCGTATTATTTTAACATCTTTTCTGCCCTCTGCGTCCCTTGACCCCGCACAGTAGCCTATTGTAGTTGCTATTCCCGCCTGCCGTCCTGACGCTGCCGGTCATCACAGGGAACCACTCTACCACAAGTCTAGCCTCTTGTCAAGAGGTTTCGTGGCCCGCCGGGGATTTCGCAGGGCCGGCTCCTGCGGCCGGATCCCTGGATCGGTTGGAGGCGTTTAGGCGTTGCAGTCGTTCTTGGGCATCATGGGTATGAAGGTGGTCCTGGGTTGGCGGGTGGCAATGTAACCCGCAGCGTCGGCCTCAACAGCAAGGTATAGCCGTGCAGGGTTAATATCTTCGGTGCCGTAAAGGCCAGGGTTACTTCTCAATGTGGCGTGGAGGGAGAACTGCCCGCGGATCGCATTGCGGCCGTGAAGGGCGATCCACCGTTCGAGCATGTCCAGGAGATAACGCGTGACAGCTCCCTTCCAGCCGCTGGGATTGGCGATGCCAAGCTCCGTGAGCGTACGGGCCAACAAGCCGGCGCGCGGGTCTTCACCGGCAATTTGATGTTCGACAGCTACTCCGTCGAGCCGTGGCAACAAGGCGACGCTTCCTTGCCCCATTAGACAGGCAGCAACCACCCTGGTGGAAGGTTGATGACGGTACGTTGGCGACGCCGCTGTTCTTCCTCGATGGCCTTCGCAAGAAGTTCGGACGCTTGCTGAAATTCGGGATCTCGTAGGAACCTCGCGATAATGGTTTGGCAACGCGGGTGGCGGCCCTCGATGAGCTGGGTAAGCTCATCCAGGACCGCTGCCCGGCGCGGTTTTCGATTTGCGGGTTATTCTCCGCATGGCGCTACGCCTTCGCCCCGATTGCGCGGACGAACTCGTACCTCAACTTGTCGCCGACCGCTTCAGGACCGTTGATCGCGGCGGTAGCAAGGTCCGGATATTGCAAGGAGTAGGCCGCCTTTATTTCCTCGGGCCCCATATTTCTGTCCAAATCCGGAAGGGAAATTCCTGCGTAAGAAAATATTCTGCTGGCCGGTGTGATGGTCACAGGCGTAAACCTCCTTGCTGTTGAGATTGGGGTGGCTCGGTCGGTGTCGGGCCGAACAGACTCGACGTGCTCGGTGACGCGGGATCAGGATTAGCCGAGGATGCGGGCGGGGTAGTGCCCGATGGAGCAGGCGTCGGGGTCGGAGACTTCGCTTTCCGCTTCTCTTCGGCCTTACGCTTCACCTCTTCCTGCGCAGCCTTGGCAGCGGCTTCCATCTCAGCCTTTGCCTGCGCGAGCGTGCTGCTCGGTTGCCGGTGCGTCTCCACGTACGCGGCGAGCTCCTTGGCAAAGTCCCAGTCCAGTTCGTCCGGCGTTCCCACAAAACTCAACGGCGTCGAGAGCGCAGCGTTTTCGCTTTCTGTGGTACGTTTGGGACAAACATTAAGTCGAATGGTGGTGTCGCTCTCCCGCGCCATCGTTATGAGCACGGTGCGCTCGGCGAGGAGCGGCATGAGTTCAGTGAACACAAGTAGGTCCTCCTTTGGTGGGATTTTTATTGCTTCACGACGGAAAAGCTTAGTGAAAGCGAGTCGGGGAGATGAACAGCAGGCCCCCGGCCAGCGAGGCCGCTTAAAGTGCTGAGCGATGGCGATTTATCCGCAGTAGTCAAAGCGAACATGCATCCTCGACCTAGCAGAGGTGTGATAATCTTGAGGTCGTGGTGCACTCAATCGTGAAGGGTTGTAATTTTCAAAGAACTCCAACAAATGATGTCCACCGGCGTCCACAACCGGACCTCTTTGTGGGCTCTCGATCAGACAAGAAGCCTACGGTGAATCACAGACCGATCGAGCGCGGTACACGCTGCCAAGATTAGCTGCCAAGATTTGCCTGGTCGTACGCGCGCAGCGTATAATCCAGCCCGGGTCTCCGGACCATATCCGCCCGCTAACCAGGAAGAGCCGTCCATGGGAACTGACGAAATCATCCCCCTTGTCAAACGCAAAATTCCAACGATTGTCGGTTTTGATCCGGTATCTCGTTCAAACACCATCGGTGAGGAAGCGCGACTGACCGGCTTGAGCGGCAAGACTACCGTCTTCAACTTCAAGCCAGTGTTCGGACTAGGCGATAAGGAGTTCGCTGGGAACAAGAAGTACTGGTACTGGGTGCCACCGACCCCGGAGCATAAAGAGCATGCAGAATCGTTCTCTGCGAAAGACGCGGGTCAGCGTTTCCTCGAGATCCTGCTTCGCGGTGTGCAGATGCCAGAAAAGATGATCATTGGGGAGCCTGCAATCCGAGATCAAAACTGGAAGGAGAACTTTCGACGACACATTCGGGACATCTTTCGGTCGATGAAATTAGCCGAGCCCGACTTCTTTCCAGAGCCCTTCGCGGTATTTCAGTACTATCGTCACGTCGACAAGACCCTACCCTTGACGGATCACCCCGAGATCGTCCTTATCATCGACATGGGTGGTGGCACGTTTAACTGTTGCATTATTCGGACGACTGAGCATGGGCTCCTGGCGCGTGGCGGCGCCACCTCGGTGCCCATCGGTCTACAGGCTGAGGTGTGTGGCGGATCGGAAGTTGACAGACAGCTTCTTCTCCGAGTGATAGCCAAGTGCAGCAACGCGGGAATCCGATGGAAGGACGATCCTGTTCAGAGAGCTGAGTTCACAGGAGGCGCTGCGCTCCTGAGGATTGAGGACGCCAAGATTCGCATCTCAGACGAGATTTCGAAGCGAAATGACCGAAGGTTGGCAGGTGACTTTTCATCGGCCAAATTCTCAGTCTCTTTCCCTAAAGGGGAACTTCATCCGGACCACGCCATCGAGCAGGAGCTTACTGGGGAGGACCTCAAGGCAGTCGTACGGGAAATGTGGCGACGCCACTACGGGCGAATCATATGTGACACGGTCAACGAAGCCAGGGAGAAGCTCCAGTCCGCTTGGCGACTGCCACTCGAGAGGATCGACCGGGTGCTGGTCGCAGGCGGGTCCTCAAGGCTGCCTTTCGTCAAAGAAGAGATCGTAACGGTGTTGCCCAGTCTGGTCGAAATGAGCCGAGTCTACCTGGGGTCCGATGCCGGCGAAGCAGTTGCCTACGGAATCGCATGCGAATGTCAGGAGCAGTCGAGACGCGACCCCCGGCTGGTGGCGGACAAAATCTCGCCGTGCATATTGAATGATTTGTACCTCGGGTTCAAGCAGACAAGGAGGGATCCCTATCAACTGCCTAACGTGTGGAGGAATGGGAAAATGCTGCCGAAAGGGCAGCTACTTTGCGCCCCATTTGAGACCGAGCAGCTGACGCAGACCTACCAAATCGAGATCCCGTTCAGTATTGGAGATCGGCTGCTTTATTACTTCAACTCTGCGCCATTTCACGATGATCCAGCCTCGATTCCTCTGAACCTCACAAATGACATCTTCTCGATCCCCTCGCTGAAAAAGATCTCAAATAAGTGCGAACTCACCCTGCACATCAATCAAAACGGGATGATAAAACCGTCATTTTCATTCCGCGAGCGTGGCAAGCCAGACGGCGAGCCGCCTCAGGTGGTAAGCTGTCCCGAGTTCTTTTTTGAGGGGTTCCAGATTAAAGAGGGCAGGGCCTACATCGGCCTTGATTTTGGCAATTCCAACAGCTACCTGGTTCGGTTTGCGAGCGTCCCAAAAGAAATATCGGGTATTGAATACCCCGAGTTCACACTCCGCCCTAAAGTGAAAGACGAACTTCGGGAGCTAGAAATCAGGCTCCAGGGACTGAGGGACAAAGGAGTATTGGATGAGTCGAAGGTGAGGAAGCATGCCAGGGACCAAATGCTCGAAGTGATATTTCATTCTAACAAGATTGAAGGGAACCCTCTCACGCGAGGGGAAACCGCGGACGTGCTCAACAGCGAGGGAGCCCGACTGGATCCAAAACAATGGGAAGCCAAAAATCATGAGTCAGCCTACCAGTGGATGTTAGACAATCTGGGGTACTGCGTCGAGTCACCCGAGGCGTTCATCCGTCAACTCAACGCTACGCTCCTAAAAGGCATTGCCCCCGATGCAGGGGAATATAGGAAGGGACCGGTGAAGCTTTCGGGTATGGACTTCGTCCCTCCGCCTGCCGGCTCGGTTCCTGCTTTTATGAGACAGCTTTCGGAGGAGCTTCGGGACGGTCGCGAGGGCCGCTCCGGGCTTGAGTGCGCCGTCTCATTCCACACCAAGCTCGTCTGGATACACCCTTTCAACGACGGTAATGGCCGGACGGCCAGGCTGCTGCTAAACGCCTATCTCTTGTCGCAAGGTTTGCCGGTGATCGTAATAAATTATGCGGACAGAGAGAGGTACCTGCACTGCCTAGCAGAGAGCAACAGAGGCGAGATCTCGGCGATGGTTGAGTTCGTGATCGATTGTCTCGAGCAGCAGCTATCCGAACTGGTCGCTCCTCCTAGTCCGCCGACCGAAGCGCAGATGGTCTCCACACTAGAACCGATAGAGCCAGCACTTGAGAGAGATCCTATTACCACTGCGCTTCAGGACGTCGGCGTGGCGGAGGATCCCCTGCTTTCGGTGATGAAAGCAAAGGTTGTCCAGCGGGAGAAAGCGATCGAGGCCGAATACGATGCTTGGAAGCAGAGTGTTCTGACGATTCCGGCCGAGTTTGGAGCGGTGATCGAGGAATTCAATGCCAACGAGTTGTACCAGCGGCATGGCTACCGCATGAGATGCACGCCATTCGACCTTCTCCCTCTCGAAAAGTACACCGACATCGCCTGCGGACGAAAGGTTACCCGAACTTGGTTCGTCGGACTCGAGCTGGTTGGTCCTAGCTCTCGAGAGATGCTCATGTGGTTTTTCACCGGTGCAAGCTGGTTTCTGCTTAAACAGGGCTCAAGCATTAGCCGAGTCGCGCTTGCCGTCAGCCGATTCGATGGAACCAGGTATGTGCGTTTAGGCTCGGAACCAATTGACCTGCGGGAAGTCGGCTATCGACAAGGAAACCTTTTGTTCGTATCGCGTAACAAGAAAGTCGAGGAGGGTAACGCCCGATTGGCGCTAAAGACTTTCCTTGCGGACGTGATCAGGTCGTACCTATAATCGGCTGGCCCTTCGGCCACATTCTTTTCGCCACTGTAGGCGTATGTGCTGGGCGACGAGGTTCAAGCCGGCAGGAGCGCTTGCCCAATTTTGTTTCACTTTCTTGAACCCGAACGTGACGTGCAGTTGTGCCACTTCAGCCCACGGCCGTAGTGATACGGACACCCAAAACAAGGGATCGGTGTCGGGTAATCCCGCCACGGACGTTCGTCTCCTTTCGGGAAGGATGAGTAAACACAGTGAAGAAGTTGGCGGCCGGTGCTTTCTAAAGGCTGGTCGCTGATCTCCTCGGACTTGATGTTCAGAGCTTTCTGCGCACGCTAGTCTGAGGTTCCATCCAGACCTCGATGCCGGGGATGTTCGGGTTGATCCCGAAGCCGTTGACGCGTGCCTGGACGCGCTTCGGATCCAGCACCAAATATTCCCGCGGAACGGACTGGCACGTGGCGCACTTCGGGTCGTCTGCCTTCTCATGGCCGCACTTCATGCGCCACTTGGGAACCTCGCGAAATCCGACACCTCGGACTTTCGGCGCGGTAGCCTGCGCTACCGGAGCTACCAGCACCATCGGTGCGGATGGCAAGGGTTCTGGGAGTGTTTCAACCCGCTCGAGGGCATGGTTCAGAATCAAGGTCGCGGTTTCGTGATCCCCTTCGGCCTCGCGCGCGGCCGCCTCGACTAGTGCCTCTTCTTCAAGCCTTCGCTTGGCAGTGTCGGCTTCCATCTCCCTGCGCTTGCGATCCTGTTCCTCCAGCTTCCGGCGCAGTTCCTCAGCCTCTCGCCGCAGCCGGTCTTCTTCTTTACGTCGCGCCTCCGCTTTCTCCCGCTGGTACCTGGCGAGCCCCTGCTTAATCGATCGCTCCCGTGCTTCGAGCGGCCCGTCGAGCGCCGCCAATAACTGCGTGTGGGCCTTGTGGCCCCGGTGCCAGAAGTCGATGTACGGCCGCAACACGGTCTCGACCCGGAACCGCAACTGGGCAATCGTTCTTGCCTGCTCTCCGGCAGCCTGAAACTGCTGGTCGGTCGAGACTACGGTGAGCGTTTTTGTCTCCTCCAGCCTGGATCGAACGAGAACTGAAAGTCCCGATTCTTGCTCGCCTGGCAAGTTCAGTTCGGGCGGACTAATGAGAGCGATAGCAGTCTCCATGGGCGGACACTTCCTGTCCGAAGCGGAATTGTATGACCCGAGGGCCGGCAGCTTTAGTGCCACCGGAAGCATGAACACGGCTCGCTATTGCTTCACGTTGACGCGCTTAAACAACGGCCGGGTGCTCGTCGCCGGGGGAACTGAAACGACCCTCCAAGGCTCCGATCTTTCGAGCGCGGAGCTGTACGACCCATCCACTGGTCAGTGGAGCCTCACCGGCGGTATGGCCATAGCCGCCGGGGACCGCACGGCGACGCTGTTAGGGAACGGGCAGGTCCTCGTCGCTGGGGGCGACCGTATCAATCACCAGGCCTATTTCTCCGAGGCCGAGTTGTACGATCCGGTGAAGGGGACCTTCACGGTCACCGCTACTGCTCGCAGCCCAGCGATGGATGAGCGCGTTCCTACCAGCCAGGTATGGGAATTTTATAACGGCCTACGCATGTTGGGCGGTCCGGCTGAGATGGGCACCTACCCACGCGAGCACCGCAGCCTCCATGAGCGCGCACCAAGCGGACGTGCTCACGCGCCTCCTGGCGCGGTACGACAGGTACCTGAAACGGTGACGCCACGGCGTGTAGGTGGTACGTGGTAGGTGGTAGGTGGGGAAGGGCAGGAGTCAGGAGTCAGGAACCTGAACCAGTGTGAAAAAATCGGATACCTGTCATGCTGAGCGCAGCGAAGCATCCCTGCAGTTTCTTGCAAGTGCTTGAAGCAAAACTAACTGCGGGGATTCTTCGCTGCGCTCAGAATGACAGGCGAAGGGCTCACCATGACAGGCCCGAGTTTTTTCACACGTTCAGAGAGGGTGGGAAACAAGCTGTTCATTGCGACTCTGTAGCGCGGATCGGCTCGAGGCTCATCAAGTAGCCATTGGGTCCTGAGGCGAAGCGGGCAGTGACCGGGTCGCTTGCGCGCAACTCCACTCTCGTATGCTCCGTTCCGGCCAGCACCAACATGCGCAGCGCATTCTCGAGAACGAGGGGATGCCAAGTATAAAGGCCAACCAACTCGGGGAAGACCCCCAAACAGGCGGCGAGCGGCAGGCAGCGCCTCGGGGCTTGCGGCGAGGGCGGGTCCGTCTTGATTCAGCCGAGGTAAGATGAGTCGGTCTCTTGCTGTGGGCCGGCTTTCCCTGCACGGATGGCCGGCCTACAGAACAATCCTTTCCCTCCGCGTTTAGTCCCGACGTTCAGGGTCATTTCTTCAAGTCCATCGTCCAGTCGGTGACTAGGGTGAGGGGCGCAGCCGAGCCTCGTTCTGCTTTGTTCACCAGGAAACGTTTTCCGTCCGCCGCCACTGAATACGCTCGCTCAATCGCGACTGGCGTCGCCAGCGGCTCCTGGAATAGCTGCTGCGGCGTGCCGATTTCGATCGCTGGACCTTTTTCCTTTATGCTCACCTCCATCAGCTTTCCACCCGGCGCGAGGTAATAGAGCGCGCTGCCATCTCGCTTCCATTGAGGCTGCGCGCCGCCGCCCTGTGAGACCTGCCATTTGCCGCCGCCCGCAGGAAAAGGCGAGAGATAAACCTGATAGCTTCCCGTCTCGTCGGACTCATAAGCCACCCAGCGACCGTCGGGTGAAAAGACAGCGTCAGCCTCGTTGAAGGGGGTTTGAAGGTAAGGATAAGCCTTGCGGTCGCCAAAAAGCGGAAGCACCCAGATGTCCAACTTGGTCTTTCCTTTTGTATCGTCGGACGAAAACAGGATGTACCGGCCGTCCCGAGACCAGTCGCTGGGAAAGTTATTCGACTCAGATTCGAGAAGAACTTCTTCTTTACCCGCGCCCGAGGCGTCCTTGACGAAAAGAGTGAACTGGCTTTGGCGCAGAGACGCATAGGCGATGCGCGCGCCGTCGGGAGACCAGACCGGCATTCGATTATTAATGGGGCCAAAAGTGAAACGGGTTTGAACGCCTCGCACAAGGTCCATGAGCCAAATGTCGTAGGTCTTTCCCTCCGCATCGCCCGCGGAATACGCCACGTGCTTCCCGTCAGGAGAGAGGAAGGGTTCGAAGACGCCCGGCTGGCCGACCAACCCCATCTGCTTTCCGCTTTCATCAAGCCAAACAAGCTGTCCGCCTCCGATCTGGCCCTGGGCGGTCTCATACACCAGCAGACCTGTCTGGGAAACGCTGAAAAGGCCGAGGCGGTAAAGGAGAGGGGAAGCGATGTGCTCGGCGACGGGGATTACTTCGCCTTTGAGCTTTTGGCTGCCGGCGTCGAAGGCTTGCGCCATCAGAGTGTCGCCGCGGAGAAACAACAAATAACCCGGAGGAGCATAAAGCGCATCGGAATCGGCCTGAAGAAGGAATTGCCGTGTGTTCGATCCAATCTCGCCAAGGTAGATTCCCAGCTTCGGTGTTCCATTTGCAGCAAGGTCTCCACTCAGAAAAAGGAAGTGTCGTCCGTCGGGGAGAAAAACCGGCCAGCGGTTGCTGAAGGCTCCCCCCGATCCCTTGGGGGTGGCAATCGGGGTTGGGGTTCCACCCGCTGCCGGGACACTCGCAAGTTCGCCCAGCGTCCGAGGCGCAAACACGATGACGTCGTTTCGACTCCATGCGCCGCCCCGCGCATCCGGCGCATCGCACAACAGCACGGGAGGGCCGCCAGCAACGTCAATCTTCTTGAGCTTTCCGTCCTGGAAAAAGCCGACATACCGGCTGTCGGGAGACCAGAACGGGAAGTCCGCGTCTTCGGTCCCTTCCATTCGCTGTGCGGTAAGCGAGCCGAGCGGGCGTACCCACAGCGCCTCTTTGTCTGTGGCGTCTCGAGCAGGGAAGACCAGTCGTGCTCCATCCGGAGAGAGAACCGGTGCGCCCTCCGGTGGGTTGAACGCAAACGAGACCTTTTCGGGCAGCACAATGAGTGCCCGAATGGGCCGCACCGCCGCTGAAGACCGGCCGAAATAAGCTAAGGCGAGAGCGGCAGCTAATAGGAGGCTGGCAGCCGCCACCGCCCAGGGCAGGGCACGCCGCCAAGCCTGTAAGCGCGACTCTTGTGGTCGCCCGAGGGCGGGCGCTAGACCCTGTGATGCGAGGGCAGGCAGACGGCCTGACCCTGGTTCGACCCCGCTCAGGGTTTCTTCAATAACAATCCGCGCTTCGCCGATAGCTTGCAGCCGTCGCCGGGGATCTTTTTCGAGGCAACGCTGCAGCAATCCTCGAATCGATGCCGGGGTGGAGGCGGGCAGGACGGTCCACTCCGGCTCGGCGCGGATGACCGCAGCCAGAATATCCGAGGCCGTTTCGCCCTCGAATGCCTGCCGGCCGGTGACCATCTCGTAGAGTACGCAGCCAAATGCCCAGATGTCCAGGCGCCTGTCCACCGGCTTCCCTTTCGCTTGCTCGGGCGCCATATAGGCTGCCGTGCCGAGAATAATCCCCGCTTGCGTCGCCGCGACCGCCAGGGTGGGCGAATCTGAAATATCGCGCGCGGAACCTTCCGACGCGAGCGCCTTGGCCAGGCCGAAGTCGAGAATTTTGACTGCACCTTCCGGAGTGAGCTTGATGTTGGCCGGCTTCAGGTCGCGGTGCACGATCCCTTTTTCGTGCGCGTACTCGAGTCCCTCGGCGATTTGCTTGGCGATTTCGAGAGGATCGAAATTCGAAAAACGAGGGTCGAAATTCGTGGGAAGGCTGGAAGCCGATTTTCGAGTTTCGATTCTCGAATTTCGATTTTCCAGCAGCTCGGCCAGCGTCGGTCCTTCCACCAACTCCATCACCAGTGCGCGTACGTCGCCCGATTCCTCGAGGCCGTAAATGGAAGCGATGGTCGGGTGATTGAGCGAGGCCAGCACCTGGGCCTCGCGCTCGAAGCGCGCCATGCGCTGCGGGTCGCGGGCAAACTCCGTGGGCAGGACTTTCAACGCTACGGTGCGGCTAAGACGCGCATCACGCGCACGATACACCTCCCCCATGCCGCCTGCCCCCAGCGGCGAGAGGATTTCGTAAGGACCCAATTTCGCGCCTGAGGTTAACACCATCGATGAACTTCATTATACACGATAAGGCGAATGTTGATATAGTACAGCGCCGCAGGAGGCAGCGTCTCGGTTTGATTCCGTAGCGGCGATCCCGCTTATACGGGCTCGCCAAGTGGCGGCATAAAGCTGCCTCCACATCAGACTGATACCCTAGCCCGCCAGGAGGCAGCGTCCCATGAAGAGGTTCAGCGTGATCACCCAATTTTCCCGATCGCTCCCATGGCGCCAAGCATCGTTTGCCGCTCTGTGCGTCTTGGCGTTGACTGGTGTAGCGAGGGTCCCGCTGCGGGCCCAGGACTATCCTGGCGTCGGCCAGGCGACGCGTGCGACGCTGGCGCTGCCGGGACTCAAGGCCCCGGTCGGCGTCTATCGCGACACGCTTGGCATCCCGCACATTTATGCGGGTTCAACCGAAGACGCCTACTTCGCGCTCGGATATCTTCACGCCACTGATCGCTTGTTCGAGATGGAAGTGTTCCGGCGCCGCGCTTCCGGCACGCTGGCGGAAGTCTTCGGCAAAGGGTCATTAGACGACGACATCTTCATCCGCCAGATCGGCATCCGGCGCAGCGTCGAAGCCGTATGGAAGAGTCATCGTCTCGATGGCCGCATCCGCAGCGAACTCGAAGCCTACTGCGCCGGCGTCAACGCCCGCCTTGGCGAACTGCGAGATTCAAGCGGCTCAAAGCTCCCCGCCATCTTCCAGTTACTCGGCTTCACCCCCGCGCCCTGGACTCCGGTCGACGCGCTGGCGTTCCCGAAGTACATGGGCTGGGACCAGTCCGGCACCGATACCGACGTTTGGATGGGCATGCTGGTGGAGAAACTGGGTCTTGAGACAGTGGACGAACTCTTTCCCCTTGACCGCCCGTATGAAATCCCTACCATTCCCGGATGGGGAGCGGTGAACAAGGCCCTGGGGCACGACGATACGCTGGCGTTATTATCGATAACGAGCGCCTTGGCCAGGACCCCCTCACCCGGCCCGCCCCGGCTGAAGAAAACGCCGGCGGCGGTCCACCCTCTCCCCCAAGGGGGAGAGGGATGGGAAAACCATGGGGCACTGTCACCGTCCGAAACCTCGCCAGCACCGTGTGGCGCGGGCGAGGCGCCCGCGCTGCAATTCCCGCGCGATTTTGACCAGGCTGCCGTCGATCTGCATCGGCGCTTCGTGAGCGGCCGCATGGGCAGCGAGTTCGCCCTGGGCAGCAACAACTGGGTGATCGACGGAACCAAGTCCGCCACCGGCAAGCCAATTCTCGCGAGCGACCCACACCTGGGCTTTTCGCTCCCCTCCATCTGGTACACCGCTCATCTGGTGGCGCCGGGCCTCAACATTACGGGAGTCACGTTCGCGGGCTTCCCCTACACCGTGATTGGCCACAACGATCGCATTGCATGGGGCCTGACCGACATGCAAGCCGATGCCGTCGATTACTTCATCGAAAAGACGGACGCGCAGCATCCCCACCAGTATTTCTACAAGGGCGCGTGGCGCCCCCTGGCGCGCATTCACGAAGACGTGCCCGTGCGCGGGGAAAAGGCAGCAACGCTGGAAATCGAGTCGACGATCCACGGGCCGCTGGTTACCACGCACGGCGTCAAGCTGGCGCTGGCGTGGACCGGCCTTGGGCCCACGTTTGAGGTCGTGGCCTTCCAGCGGCTCAACACTGCGCGCGGTCTCGCCGATTACCAGGCGGCGCTCAAGGACCTCGCTGTGCCGGCGCTGAATGTGATCTATGCCGACGTGGATGGCAACATTGCCATCGCGCCGCACGGCGCGCTGCCCATTCGCAAGCGCGGCCTGGGACGCTGGCCCGTCGATGGCTCGTCAGGCGACTACGATTGGGCGGGAAACATTCCCGACGATCAGCTTCCCTTTGCCCTCAACCCCACCCAGCATTTCCTGGCCTCCGCCAATGGCCGGCCCGCTCCCGTGGGATACCCCTACTACCTTGGCTGGATGTGGGACCCAAGCTACCGCACGCGCCGCATCCACGAATTGCTTTCCACACACGACCACATCACGGTAGAGGATATGGAGTCCTTCCAGATGGACGCGCACGATTTGGCCGCGGAGGCGTTTGTGCCGGTCCTGCTCGCCGCCTATGACCGCCATCCCTTCGGGGACGACCAAGTACGCCGCGCCATCGACGAGTTGCGCCGCTGGAACTTCGAAGCCACGCCGGAGAGCGTCGCCGAGCGAATCTGGGCGGTGTGGTTCGAGCGCTTCCGCAAGGAAGTGTGGCAACATCATTTCGATGCCGCCGGTGTGGAACGGTGGGAGGGCGGCTGGGGCTTCGCCGGTACCAACGAGCGCCAGCCCGAACTCGAAGTGTTGGAGTTCCTCACTCGCGATAACCCGGAGTCAAAATGGTTCGGCGAAAAGGCGCGGACCCCAACTTCGGGGGTCCGCGCTACAAGTACGCGCGACGACATCATGGCGCGCAGCTTCGTCGCGGCGATTGAGCAAATCGTCAAGGAGCGGGGGGCCGACATGAGCCGATGGCAGTGGGGGGCGACCAACGTCCTGCGCCTGCACTCGATGACGCAGAATCCCGCTTTCGACCGCGGCGGAATCCCGGTGCGCGGTGACGAGTTCACGCTGGGGCCCGGCGCTAACGGCGGCGCGGTCACCGGCGGCGCCTCCTGGCGCATGGTGGTAGATTTCAGCGACCTCGGGCACAGCTTCGGCATGTACCCTGGCGGCCAGAGCGAAGATCCCACCAGCCCCCATTACGACGACCAGATGAAACCCTGGGCCGAGGGCCGCTATCTGCCACTCTACTTTTATTCTTCACCGCAGGCATTCCAGGCCGGACAGGTGGAGTCCGTGCTGGTGCTGGAGCCGAAGTAGCGCCGCGCGGTTTATTCTGCCCTCCACCCGGGTGGCGTCGGCAGCCTACCGAAGCGCTCAGCGGGCACTTGCCGCCGCTGGAGCGGAGTCCAGGAACTCATAGCGGTCGCGATGCTCCTCCGGTTTGGCTTGGCACTGGACGTTGAGGTGCATCACCTCGTGTGTTTTTCCGAATTGCGGCCACGGCGCCAGGCCAGGGCCGTTGGGATTTCCGGTCTTGATGAAGTTCGCCCAGTAGGCGTTCATCGTCTTCGCCACTTGGTAGTCGTCAGGCTGCCAGTCCGCTTTCTTCGAATCGAGCATCGTGAACACGTTCTCCAGCTCCGCGGCGTGCGGCGAGCCGAAGCTCGTCCTTCCCCCGCCCTTCATCGCTTCCGGGATGGGGACGGTGCGGTCGAACTCATACCGATACACGGGTTTTTTGGTGGCTGCCTGCACCTCGATCCATTTCCATGTGCCGTAGACAATAAACTGGTCACTGGCCAAATCGCCGGCCGCCTGGAGCGCTTCCTCATCCGTGGATGCGGCGTACACTTTCAGGGCGGCGTCGGCTCGAGGTCCGAACTGGTGGCGCAACTGCTCGGCGAAAGTCTTCGCGTTGGGCTTCTCCCTCGCCATCAGCACTGACATGCGGATTTCGTCCGCGTTCCAGCCGGCCAGCAAGGGGATCCGGCTCTGCTTGCCTTGCGCATAAATGGAGGGAACATCGGAGGGAAGAAAATAGCCGTCCACAATGGGCCAGAAGCCGAATCCGTTGTTCTTTTTCGAGGCCTCGCGGAGCAGATCTCCAGAGGACATTGCGCGTAATGCGGCTAGATTTTTGCCGCCGCTTAAGGCGGCGAACTGCGCACCATCCTTCTCGGCTTCCGCAAGCGACAGGGGACCGCGTCCACCGACCCGACCGAAAAATGCCCCGCTTTCGCCGATCGCCCGCTGAAAGAGATTACGTGAGAGTGGCGAGGCCATCAGCGCGCTGACCGACAGTGATCCCGCCGATTCACCGCCAATGGTCACTTTATGGGGATCTCCGCCGAATGCGGCGATGTTCCTGTGCACCCATTCGAGCCCCGCAACCTGATCGAGCAGTCCGTAGTTGCCGGAGGCATGGCCCGGTGATTCCTTGGTGAGTTCTGGATGAGCGAAAAAGCCAAAAATGCCTAACCGGTAGTTCACGTTGACAACCACGATGCCGCGCTTGGCAAAGCTCTCGCCATCGTACCGGGGTTCGTCGCCTGAGCCCGCCGCGAACCCACCCCCGTAGAACCAAACGTATACCGGAAGCTTCTTGGCTTTGGATCGAGGGGGCGTCCAGACGGTCAGGGAAAGGCAGTCTTCACTCATCTCCTTTCCGCGGGCAATGATGTCGCCGAACACCTTGCCCTGAACGCAGCGAGGGCCGAATTCCACCGCCATGCGCACTCCGCTCCAGGGTTTCACCGGCTGCGGCGGGCGCCAGCGCAACTCGCCCACCGGCGGGGCCGCGAACGGAATCCCCCGGAAGATGCGCAGGGAGCCATCGGAGTTGAGCGTACCTTCCACCATGCCGCTATCGATTTTCACCTGCTCCGCCGCCATCGCCGTGCTTGCCAAAGCCACGGCAAACAGCAGGAGGATTTTCGTTGTTACGCGTCCAAAGTAAGTCATGTTCATTTCTCCTTTCACCATGGGAATACGCGGAGGATGACGCAAGCTACGCCATCTTACTGCCCGCCCGCCCTTTCAACAATTGAAAAAATCGAATCGCAGCGTCCGAAACGATGAATTCCGGCGCAAAGGGATTTGTGTACAGCTGCGCCGCGATATGATACAAACGTTGCGCAAGTTTGGCATGCAAAACTTTTCCTCATTACCGTCCGCAGTACGCAGGAGTCCCTTATGTCGCGCTTGCATACGCTCGTAGTTCTCGGGTCGGCCCTTTTGCTTCTCAGCGCGATGCCCAAGGCTCCGACAAACCCGGTACGAATCGACAGCGGTTTGATTTCCGGAGCAGCCGACAAGAGCGGAGTCACAGCCTACCTGGGGATTCCTTTCGCCTCACCACCCGTAGGCCAGTTGCGCTGGCGTCCCCCACAGCCGGCCGGCCACTGGCAGGGCGTGCGGGAAGCGGACCATTTCGGTGCAAGTTGCATGCAGGATGAGCCCGGTTCGCGGCTTCCCTGGACCGAAGAATTTATGACGCAGGGTGCGATAAGCGAGGATTGCCTTTTTGTGAACGTCTGGACAGGCGCGAAATCCGCAGGCGAAAAGCGGGCGGTCATGGTCTTTATTTACGGAGGCGGATTCAGCGAAGGTTCAAGTTCGGTGGCTGTCTATAACGGCGCGGCGCTCGCCAAGAAGGGGGTAGTAGTGGTTACTTTTAATTACCGCGTCGGCCCCCTCGGTTTCCTCGTACATCCTGAGCTGACAAGAGAATCCGAACATCACTCGTCCGGAAACTATGGGTTATTGGATCAGATCGCGGCCTTGGAGTGGGTGCATAGGAATATTGGCGCGTTCGGCGGCGACCCCGCGAGAGTAATGATCTTTGGGCAATCAGCAGGCGCCATCTCTGTTTACGACCTGATGCGTTCGTCCTTGGCCAAGGGTCTTTTTGCTCGCGCCATAGTTGAGAGCGGCCCCGGCCTTTTCCCGGGAAGCATTCTGGGCGGCGGAATGACGCTCGAGCAAAGAGAGCAACAAGGCCTCGCATACGCCGAATCGAAGGGCGCTCACTCCCTCGCCGATCTACGCGCGTTGCCTGCCGCGGATTTCTTCAAATCCACCCCCGGTTCCGGGGGTGGGCCACCGGGGGTCGGTGGTCCCGTGACGGATGGTTGGGTGCTCACGCCGGAGCATCCGGCGCATGAGGTCCCAATCATGGTCGGCATGGTCGCCGGCGACGCTGCCTTCGCGAGTGGATTTGGCCCGCCCGTTGCCCCCTCGGTCGCCTCCTACATCAGTACTGCAGAGAAGACATATGGCGACAAGACTGCAACTTTCCTGAAGCTCTATCCCGTTGAAAAAGAGGATGACGTGGCGGCGGCAAAGAAAGCGAGCCAAATTGACAGGGCCCGTGTGTCCATCGACCTCTGGTGCGAGGATCAGGTGAAGAGGAGCGGAAGGATTTACACTTATTTCTTCGATCACCCGATTCCGTGGCCCGCACATCCCGAGTTTGGCGCTTTCCATTCCTCGGAAGTTCCGTACATATTCGAGACAATCAAGCTGCTCGATCGCCCATGGCAACCGGCGGATTTCAGGCTATCGGAAATGATGGCGTCGTATTGGTCCAACTTCGCCAAAACGGGTGATCCCAATGCGCCAGGCCTGCCGCGCTGGCCAAGCTATAAGCCGGACAGCCACATCACCATGGAATTAGGCGATCAGGCGGGGCCCATACCGGAGGCGGAACCCGCGAAGCTCGAGTTTTTCGCGCGGTATTTTAAAAAGTGATGCGCGGGGACGGCCGGGGTGCCAAGCGATCAATCCCAAAACATCGGGTCCGCGGCGCAAACACCCCAATTCAAGATTTGGCCGCTACGACCCTGTCGCAAACTGGACGACTCCCTTGGTCTTTGTGACTTGCCAATCTTATCAAATATGATAAGCTACTCTTGGACGCAGGCCCCCGAATGAAACGTTGGCCGATCGAATTCTTTGAGGAGCGGGACGGATCCCGGCCAGTTCAGGCTTGGCTAGACGGCCTGCCGGAAGGGGTCCGGGGAAGGGTCCTCGCGCGGATTGATCTGCTCGCTCAGCACGGACCGACGCTGGACCATCCGTATACTTCGCAAATTGAGGGCAAGCTCAGGGAAGTGAGGCTGAGATTCGGAAGAACTCGCTATCGCGTTTTATATTTCTTCGATGAGGCACGTGTGGGCGTTTTGCTCCACGGCTTCACAAAAGATACAGCGGCGGTGGAAGAAACGGACAAGAAGATAGCGCGGTCCCGAATGGCTCAGCACGCTGACAAAAGGAAGTGGGTCCAAGAAAAAGACAAAGGAGAGAAGGGGAGAACGTCATGAAGAGCTCATGGGATGCCTATTTGGAGCAACAGCTCAAGAAGCCTGGGGTGCGAAAAGCCTTCGAGGAGGAAAAACAGGTCCTAAACATCGGCATTGCTCTGGCCAGGGAACGGAAGCGAAAGGGCCTTACGCAGGAGGAGGTTGCCCGGCAGATTGGCACCAGCGCGCCCCAAGTGAGCCGGACGGAACGCAAGCCAGAACGCACCAACGTTCAAACCTTAATGCGATATGCCGACGCGGTCGGCATGATGCTGCATATGAAGCTGGTTGCGAAACGTTGAGTGGGCTTTCCACCGAAGGCAAATGGCGTGCCGCACACAACGGAAACAGTATGAATCAACTGGGCCGCCACGATAACGACGAGATGAGGCCTGAGTACGATTTCTCCCAAGGTATCCGCGGAAAGCATTATGAGGCTTACCGCGCAGGCACCAACGTTGTGTTTCTCGACCCAGACGTCGCCAAGGCATTTCCTGATTCAGCATCGGTCAATCAAATCTTGCGGTTGCTCTTGCAGCTTGCCAAGACGAGCGTTCCGTCAGAGGCAAGCACCAGCGATCTGTCCCCGCAAGCGAACCGTCGACCCAGGGGCAAGAAACGGATCACAACGAAAGCTGGCCGTGGCTGAACGATCTGCCTTATCGGAGGACACATGAAAAACACACGACTGGCAAATCTTGTCCGCACGCTGCTTGCGGTCCTGCTGATCGTTTTCGGCGCGGCTCAGGCCCAGGGCCAAAAGCCGGCCGTCAAGACCGCCGGAACCCTTGATCTCTCGCTCAATAAGCCCGAGTCCGTCGGCTTCTCGTCGGAACGCCTCGAGCGCCTTCACGCCCTCATGCAAGGGTTTGTCGACCAGAAGCAGATTCCCGGCATAGTCACCATCCTGGCTCGCCACGGCAAAGTCTTTGACTGCCGCGCCTACGGCCAGCGTGACATGGCCAGCGGCGCGCCGATGACGAAGGATACGATCTTTCGCGACTTCTCGATGACCAAGCCTGTGACCGGCGTGGCGATGATGATTCTCTGGGAGCAGGGCAAATGGCTGCCGGCGGATCCGATTTCGAAATACATCCCGGAATTCGCTCACCTGAAGGTTTTCAAAGGCGTGGATGCCGCTGGAAACACCATTGTCGAGGACTTCCTTCATGCGCCCACCATGCACGAGTTGATGACGCACACCGCCGGGTTCACCTACGGTTTCTTCGGCAACAGTCCGGTTGACAAGCTTTACCAAAACGCAGGGGTGATGCAGTCAAAATCGCTACAGGAGATGATCGACAAGCTGGCCAAGATTCCCTTGCTTTATCAGCCCGGCACGCGCTGGGTCTACAGCGTTTCAATGGACATTCAGGGCTACATCGTGGAAAAGTTGTCGGGCCAGTCTCTGCCCGATTTCATGCAGCAGAACATCTTCAAACCTCTCGGCATGAAAGATGCCGGCTTTTTCGTGCCTGCGGAGAAACGCAATCGCTTCGTCACGCTCTACCGCGCTAATGAGCAAGGCCAATTGGTCACCGAACCCGCCGGAAGCAGATTCGGCCGCGATTTCGCCGCGCAACCGGCTATGCCTTCCGGCGGAGGCGGCTTGGTCTCGACCGCGGAGGATTACCTGCGCTTCGCGCAAATGTTGGGCAACGGCGGTGAACTCAACGGCGTGCGTATTCTTTCACCGGCGGCTGTGCAACTGATGAGCTCGAACCATCTCGCGCCCAGCCTTCTGACGGGCGAATTCGGAATCGGCTTACAGACCATGCGGCCCGGTTTCGGATATGGCTACGATTGCGCGGTTGTGTTCAACCCGCCGGAGGCCGACCTCCCGGACGGTCAGGGCACGTTCTTCTGGGACGGAGCCGCCGGCACGTGGTTCTGGATCGACCCGACGAACGACATTGTTTTCATCGGAATGATTCAGCGCATGCTAGGCCCGAGTAGTCCCAATTTGGAGTACCTGAGCCGTTCAGCCGTCTACCAGGCACTCGTGAATCCGAAGATGTAGTCCGCGTGCTGGATAACTGAGGTGTTGAGACCGCTTTCAAGGGTGCGGGCCGGGATTCCTCGGCGCGCTCTCCGATCTTGGGCGGCGGGAATCCAAGAGACACGCGGCCAAGGAGGCCAGAATGAAGCCATTTCACAGAAAGGCAAACACGATTGTGATGGTTGCCGCGCTGGGGGCGGCGCTCTTGACCAGCGCTGGTTGGGCTGCCGCGCAGGAAGGCGTGCCGATGGTGACCGGCGACGCTCGTGTGGACAAGCTTCTGAGCCAGATGACGCTCGACGAGAAACTCACGCTGACCCACGGGACGCGCGAAGACCCGGCCGCCTATCAGGGCCAAGCCGGATATCTGGCAGGGATTCCGAGATTGGGCATCCCTGGGCTGCGCTTCGCCGATGGCCCGCCCGGCGTGCTCACGCGCCATCCTTCGCAGGCGGAGACGGCGACCATGGGCGTAGCCGCCACCTTCAGCTTGAAAGATGCAGAGCTGAACGGCGTGGTGATCGGCCGCGAAGCTCGCGCTCTGGGCATTGACGTCGCCTTGCAGCCGTTTGTGAACCTCGACCGCGACTTGAAGTTTGACCGCGGCTACAATACGTTCGGCGAGGATCCCTTCCTGACGGGCGAGATAGGCGCCGCTGAAATCCGCGGCTTGCAGGCGCAGCACGTTATGGCTATGGTAAAGCATTATGTCGGTTATGACACTGACGCCGGCAACGTCTGGATCGACGACCAGACCTTGCACGAGGTCTACGCCGCGCCCTTTGCCGCGGCCGTGCAGGCCGGCGTCGCGTCCTTGATGTGCTCTTACAACCGGCTGAACGGAACTTTCGCCTGTGGCAATGAGTCCACCCTGACGCGCATTCTGCGCGACGAGTTAGGCTTCAAGGGCTTTGTCACCTCGGATTGGGGCGCCACGCACGCCGTGACCTTCATCAACGCCGGCCTGGACATGGAGATGCCCGGTCCGGCGGCGCCGGGAGGCTTTCCCATCCCATCCTTCTTTGACTCGCAGCCGCCTCCGCCTCCGCCTTCCATGGGGCAGTTCGGCGATTTCATTGAAGCCTTCTTCGGTCACGTTCCCGAGGAGCCTGCTCCCGAGCCCTTCGGCATGGGGGACTTCGGAGTCAAGCTCGATGCCAGGAAGATGCCGCAGGCCCTCAAGGACGGCGCCGTGAGTGAGGCCGCCGTGACCCGCGCCGCCGGACGCGTTCTCACCGAGATCGCCAAGTTCGGCTATCTCGATGGTCTTTCGAAGCACGAGATCACCGCGCAGTCGATCGAGGCGAACGCCAAAATCATCGAAAAGACCAGCGAAGACGCCGCGGTGCTGCTCAAGAACGAGGGCGGAGTCCTGCCGCTGAAGGCCGCCGACTTGGATCAGGTAGTGCTCATCGGCCCCGGCGCTCGCCAAGTGATGGCCATCGGCATCAGTGGGGAGCGTTCCGTAGGCCTGCCCGAGCGGCAAGTCAGCCCGCTCGAGGCGATGAGGAAGGTTTCCGGCAACTCGAAGATTGGTTTCGCCGTGAACGACGACATGACCGGCGTCGCCGTGCCGGCCAGCGCCCTTAGCCACGACGGGCAGCCCGGCCTCGAGCGAGTGAACGCGTCGGGCGCCGCAGTTCAGACCGATGCTCAGCTTGAATTCACGACCAAGGGCGGCAATGCATTGCCGCCCAACTCGACCTTGACCTGGAAGGGCACACTCAGCGTGCCTCGCACAGGCAACTACTGGATATACCTTCAGGCCCTCGGCACCAACGCCAACATCTCCATCGACGGAAAACGGCTGGCGGAAACCGGTGCTTTCCAAGGCGGCGTGCACGGCGACATTCTCCAGGCCAATCAAGATGATGCTGTGCCCACCACCGACGGTTTGGACAACGTCCGCCGGGCCATCGACTTGGCCGAAGGCGCGCACGCCCTCCAGGTCAAAATCACGCCCGACACCTCGAACGCTCCGGTCCAGGTACGGCTAAACTGGTATATACCGGAACGGCGCCAAGCCGACCACGAAGCGGCAATCGTCGCGGCTCGCAAGGCGAAGCTGGCGGTGGTCTTCCTGTGGACCCGCCTGAGCCCGGTCTTTGGCCTGCCCGGCAAGCAGGACGATCTGGTGGACGAGGTGGCCGCGGTCAATCCCAACACCATTGTGGTGCTGAACACCAGCCAGCCCGTCGCGCTGCCCTGGCTGGGCAAGGTCAAGGCCGTGCTCGAAATGTGGTGGCCCGGAGACGAAGGCGGCTGGGCCACGGCCAATCTGCTGCTCGGCAAGACCAGCCCCGCAGGCCGGCTGCCGGTCACCTGGGCGCGGCGTCTCGAGGACTACGCCGCCACCGATCCCCATCATCCCGAGCGGTCGAAGCAGGGCATGGATGGCAAAACGACCTTCAGCGAGGGAGTCGATGTGGGTTACCGCTGGTTTGACCGCCAGAAGATCGAGCCCCTCTTTCCCTTCGGCCACGGCCTGAGCTACACCACCTTTGCCTATTCCGGCTTGCACGTTAACAAAGGCTCCGATGGCGGCCTGCGCGTGCAGGTCACTATCCGCAACACAGGCAGCGAGGACAGCGACGAGGTGCCACAGGTGTATCTGGGCGCGCCCAGTGAAATCCCGGCCGGGGTGCAATTCCCGGTCCGCGCCTTGGCCGCTTTCGACCGTGTCTTCGTCCCGGCGGGTAAGAGCCGAACCGTCACCTTGCAGGTGGCGCCGCGCCAGTTACAGTACTGGTCAACGGCGGCGGGGAAGTGGGTGACGGCGAGCGGTCAAAGAACCGTCAGCGTCGGCGCTTCCTCCCGCGACCTGAGAGTAGAAACCACGATCGACTGACGCGACCATTCAATCTGCCGGCCTCCACTTTTGCTTCATCCAGCGACGCGCGGGAGTGTCTTGACGTGGTAGGAACCCAGTGGTAGAGTCCGCCACGGTAGCGGGTCGTGCGATGCGCTTGGGGGAACGCGCGGCCCGCCAGTTTGAATAGAGAGGAGATTTGGATTATGCACACGTTCAGAGTCTTTCGGTGGGCAAGTGGACTTGGCTTGCTGTTGTTGGCATGGGCCGTCTGTCCACGTGCGAGTGCCCCGCAAATACCTCGGCCGGCGCCCACCCCCAACGACACTCTGGTTTCCCCGGAAGTCCTTTCCGACAATCGCATCACATTCCGCATTTACGCCCCAAAAGCGACCGAAGTGGCCGTGCGTGGGGACTGGATGGAAACGCCTGCGGCACTTATGAATGGCGAGAAACTGGCGAAGGACGACATAGGAGTGTGGTCCATTACCTTGGGGCCCTTGAAGCCGGATGTTTACCGTTACTCGTTCCTCGTGGACGGTGTGAAGGTGGTGGACCCGAAGAACTCCAGGATCACCGAGGGAATGGCCAACGCTGACAGTATATTCGAAGTCACAGGCAAGGAGACCGAGTTTGAGGACATCAGGCCCGGTCCGCATGGCGACGTCCGAATTGTATGGTATCAATCTACCTCGCTGGGTACTATACGCCGCATGCACATCTACACGCCGCCGGGCTACGATAGCAGAGGAATCCGCTACCCCGTCCTATACCTGCTGCACGGAGGGGGCGACAACGATACCGGGTGGTACACGATTGGGCGTGCCAACGTAATCCTGGATAATCTCCTGGCGCAAGGTAAGGCCAAGCCGATGGTTGTGGTGATGCCTTTTGGCCATATTGTGCCATTCGATATGAAAGATATCTCCGGCTCGCTAGCTCGGAATAACGCTGCTTTTTCAGATGATCTGCTGAAGGACATTATTCCGTACGTCGAAAAGAATCTGCGCGTGGACACGAGCAGGGACGGGCGGGCCATCGCGGGGCTGTCCATGGGAGGATCTGAGACACTCTATGCCGGCCTCTCCAATCTGGATATGTTCAGCTACCTCGGGGTCTTCAGCTCGGGTATTTTTCCCTTCGATCAAGAGTTCGAGAAGCGCCATCACCAGGTGCTGGAAAGTCCCGATACCAACACGCGACTGAAGCTGCTCTGGATTGCCTGCGGGACCAAGGATCTCCTCGCCTATCCCGGCACCAAAAAGCTCGTCGACGTTTTGAATCGGTTCGGAATCAAGTACGAGCTTCGGGAGAGTGATGGTGGCCACACCTGGATGAACTGGCGGGACTATCTGAACGAATTCGCGCCTAAACTGTTCCGCTAGGTGTGGGCTCACCACCTTGCGCGAAGTAGGGAACAGGGCGCTAGGGCGCGTTTTCAATCATGCCGATGTTGGCTTGCAAGACTCCTTGCGCGTTGTAGGCCAAATACCGTCCATCTGGAGAAACGTCGAAATATTCCTGGGAATTCCGCGGCAACAGGATCCAGTAGGTATAGACAAGGGGGATGGTTGTGGAAGTGCGAGTGAGGCCTTGTCCGTTCCAGCCGACCCTCCAGAGAACCCCATTCAGGTCAGGTTTCCCCTCGAGAATATAAACTTCGTCTTTGCGGCCGCACGCGTACCAGATGACCCAGCCGCGGAAAATCTGGCGGGGTGGGCTCTTGAAGTCATCCACCCAGAGCCCGGCCCTCGAGTCTTTTTCCTGGCTGGCATTCACAATGTAGGCAATCGAATGGCCTTCGGGCAACCAACGCAACAGCCACCATTTTTCGTTGGCGGGAGGAGTGGCGAGCACCTGGGTCTTATTCTCCGATGGATCATAAGTTTCAATCCTGCCCCCGGAACCTGTGAACAGCAGGCGCCCGTCGGGTCCGACGTCGAAGTTGAGGTCCAGCATATTTCTTGAACCAGCATTTCTTGAAAGGGTCCGCGGCGCTCCTCCCGAGATAGAAACATTGCGATATTCTACGGTCGAGGGATCGCGGGATGGCGCCTGGGATCTGTAGACCAAGTGCTCGCCATCCGAAGCCCAGCGTGGAAAAATATTGACTCGACCATCCTGAACCAGTTGCATGGGGTCTGAGCCATCCGCGTTAGCCACCCAGATGCTCTCCTTCTCAACGCCTTTGCGATTGCAAAAGTAAGCGAGGTGCCTTCCGTCGCGGGAGTAAACGGGGGCAATCTGATTTCGCGCCGGGTCGGCGGTGAGCGGTTTCGGATTCTGCTGCCCAGGGTTTGTCCCCAGGGTCGTTTGCATGATGTTAATATTCTCGCGGAAGGTCGAAAAGACAATCCGCTTCCCGTCCGCCGAGACGTCCAACTGCGCGTCGTCGCCCTGACCGGCGGTGATCTGTTCCGGCTTGCCGCCCGCTGCGGCGATCTTCCAAATGTTCATGGCGCCACCGCGGCTGGAGGCAAAGTAGATCGAGCCGCTGTCCGGCGCCCAGACGGGAGAAAGCGCCAGCGCGTTGTCGTGCGTCAACCGGCGCGCCTTGCCTGAATCGAGGTCGACAAGCCACAGTTCGCCGTAAGGCCCTCCCAATCTGTTCACAAAGGCGAGTTCACGGCCGTTTGGAGAAAAACTCGGCTCGGTGTCCACGTCGTTTGGAGAAAAACTCGGCTCGGTGTCCTTCTCTACTCCTGAGAGCTCTGAGCGTGTTACTTGGCGCGCGTTTTGCCCGGAAAGGTCGGAAATCCAAATCGCTCCGGTGACCCCATACTCGTAAGCGAACGAGTGGCCGTCGGGAGACCAAGACGGGTCTTTCGCATTTAACGCAAGCGGCCGTGGTGTTCCGCCAAGTGCCGGGACCTCCCAAGCATCCCAGAGGCCCGAGTCGTTCAGTCGCCCGTAAGCAATCATGGTCCCGTCGGGCGACCAGCGTGGTCGAGCTTTGAGGTTGGGGTCATTGGTAACTCGCACTAAGCTTCCGCCGTTGATCAGTCCGACGTAGATGTCATAGCGCCCGTCCCGATTTGAGACGAAGGCCACCGAGCGTCCATCGGATGAGAGCGCCGGCTGGGTTTGAACGCCTGCGAAATTTGTGACGGCGCTGAAGCGCATGGGGGCAAGCCGCGATGCTGTCGAAAACAGCTTCCAAACCGCAAAGCCTGATAGGAGTGCGCCCACGAGCAGTCCGGCGAAAGCCCAGGGCAGAGTGCGCCGCCAGCTCGTAGCGCTGCCCTTTAGGTCGGCACTTGCAGGTTGAGCGCTTGGCAGGACCAGCGCTCGGTCCCCTCCGCCGCTCAGTGCCTCTTCAATTGCAATGCGAGCTTCACCGATAGCTTGCAGCCGCTGCTTGCGATCTTTGGTCAGGCAGCGGCGAAGCAGCCTCACGATCGACGGCGGCGTCGAGGCGGGAAGCGCATTCCAATCGGGCTCGACCTTTAACACCCCAGCCAGAGTGTCGGAAGTTGTTTCACCCGGGAAGGCCCGCTGCCCGGTCAGCATCTCAAACAGCACCGCGCCAAAAGACCAGACATCGGCGCGCTTGTCCACGACATGGCCCCGCGCTTGTTCAGGGGCCATATAGGCTGCCGTGCCCATGATGATGCCCGCCACAGTCGCCGCCGCTGTCAGAGTGGGTGAGTTGGAGGGATCGCCGGGTGCCACTGGCTCGGCCGCCGCCTTCGCCAGGCCGAAATCCAGGACCTTCGCCGTGCCCTCGGGCGTGACCTTCACGTTCGCAGGTTTCAGATCACGGTGGATGATGTTCTTGTCGTGCGCGGATTCGAGGGCTTCGGCGATCTGCCGCGCAATAGGCAGGGCCTCTTCGAGGGGGATGGCTGCCTGCTTGAGGCGGTCCGCCAGGGTGGGCCCTTCCACCAGTTCCATCACCAGCGCGCGCAGCCCTCCGGAATCTTCCAGGCCGTAAATCGACGCGATGTTGGGGTGATTCAGCGAGGCCAGCACCTGCGCCTCGCGTTGGAACCGCGCCATGCGCTCGGCATTCTTGGCCAAGGCCTCAGGCAGGACCTTCAGCGCCACCTCGCGTCCCAGCTTGGTATCGCGTGCCCGATACACTTCTCCCATGCCGCCTGCACCGAGCAGCGAGCGGATTTCGTAGGGACCTAATTTAGCGCCTGAGGTCAAGTGCATCGATCAAGTCCATTATACACGAGGAGGCGAAACGCTGCTGCTCACAGGTGCAAAACGGGGGGCGAATCGAGCGGTCCTTGTTCTGGGACAAGTTTTGGAAGGGCGCGTCCGGCCAGCGAAGATTTCCAGTCGTGGGTCACTTCGTGGGGCTGTTGCATCTATTGAGGTGTATGCAGGGGCGTTCGGGGAAAAGCCGTTTTCGTTTTCGAATAGCGCATTACCTCGCTGTATGCAGATAGTCCGCGCAGTTGCGGGAGCGGCACGCTCCGGCCACTGCGGGCCACACACTCGCGTTAGCTCGCCAAAGGAGGGCTTCATGGAGAAACCGATCTTGGGGATCCATCACGTTACCGCCATCGCCTCCGACCCGCAGCGGAATTTGGACTTCTACACGGACCTACTCGGACTGCGGCTGGTAAAGAAAACCGTCAACTTCGATGACCCTGGCACCTATCACCTGTACTTCGGTGACGATATCGGATCTCCCGGCACCATTCTTACCTTTTTCCCATGGCCCATGGCGGCTCGCGGCATCCCGGGCGTGGGACAAGTTACAGTAACCTCATTTAGCGTCCCCGAACAATCGCTGGGTTATTGGGAGCAGCGGCTGCATGCGGCGGGAGCGCCCGTAGAGCGTTCGGGGAAGCGCTTCGAGGAAGAGGTCCTTACTTTTTCCGATCCGGACGGCCTGAAGCTCGAGATGGTCGGCCACGCTGGCGCTAACGGCGCCCGTCCTCGCCGGAGGAGGGGTTCGGGGGTGGTGGATACAAATGCCAACAACCCCTTACCCCACCTTATCCAAGCAGGGGAGTCCGTGATTCCGGAGGAGCACGCCATCCGTGGGTTCTATGCTGTCACCCTCTCCGAGCAGGGATTCGAAGCAACGGCAGAGGTGTTGCGCATGATGGGTTTTCGCGCCGTCGCGGAACAGGGCAATCGTTTCCGCTTTGATGTGGGAGAGGGAGGGGCAGGAGCGCGGGTGGATGTGTTGTGCCTGGCCGAAGCTCGACACGGCAGGGTTTCCGCCGGCACGGTACACCACGTTGCGTGGCGAGTGACCGACGATGAGTCGCAGCGAGCGTGGCGCAAACATCTCTTAGGAAAACACCTGAACCTGACGCCGGTCATCGACCGCTGCTACTTTCATTCCGTATACTTCCGGGAGCCCGGCGGGGTGCTCTTCGAGTTGGCGACCGATCCTCCGGGGTTCGCCATTGACGAACCGACGGAAAGCCTCGGAGAGAGCCTTAAACTCCCTCCTTGGCTCGAGCCACATCGGAAAGAAATCGAACGCGTTTTGCCGCCGATTCAACTTCGTAAAAGCGCTGATGCGTAGCGGCGGCTTTACGCCGCGACTTAGCGCAAGCGTGTCATGCCGAGCGGAGCGAGGAATCCTGCTCTGTTCGCTTCTTCGGGCCTCCCAGTCAGCGTCGAAGCAGAGCGAGATTCCTCGCTCCGCTCGGAATGACACTGCCCGAGCACGGAGGTGCGTCAAGGTGGAAGATCCTCATCGCAATCAACCCGTGCTGGCGAGTGGACGAGCGCTGCGTTCCGCCCTGGCAGCGGTCATTCTGGTTCACGGCCGCGGGGCCTCGGCCACAGATATACTCAGCCTTGCGGATGACTTGGATCATCCAGAAATCGCCTATCTTGCTCCGGAGGCCGCAGGGCACGCATGGTATCCCTATTCTTTCTTAGCCCCAATTGCCCAGAATCAACCGTGGCTGAACTCGGCGTTGAGTTATCTAGGAGATGTTGTCGAGCGGGCGGTCACGGCCGGGATTCCAGGGAGTAAGGTGGCTATTGTCGGCTTCTCGCAAGGCGCGTGTCTGGCGACGGAATTCCTGGCGCGAAATCCCGCACGATGTGGGGCGCTCGTCGCTTTCACCGGCGGGCTCATTGGCCCGCCTGGGACCAGCTTCAACTACTCTGGCGACCTTTCGGGCACGCCCTGCTTTTTCGGCGCCGGTGACCCCGATCCACACGTTCCTTGGGAACGCGTTAGGGAGTCTGCGTCGGTACTCTCCGCCCTCGGCGGAGTTGTGACGTTGCGACGGTACCCAGGCCTGTCGCATACGATCAATCAGGACGAGATCGAACACGCCAAACAACTCCTGTCGCGACTTGTCAAAAAGTGACCGTCATGAATCAAAAGCAAATTGACGCTCTCGCCAGGAGAATCTGGGACTACATGAGATTGTACCAAAGACTCGCCCCGGCTGACTGCATTCTGGTGTTCGGCAGCCACGACCCGCGTGTCGCGAAATTTGGCGCTGAATTGGTCTTGGGGGGACTGGCCCCCCTGATTGTCTTTTCCGGAAAGCGCGGGAAGCTTACCGAGAAGTGGAGGAGGACAGAGGCGGAGAGGTTTGCTGAGATTGCCGTTCGAGCCGGAGTTCCACGACGACAGATTCTTATTGAGAGAGAGGCGACGAATACGGGAGAGAATGTGCTGTTCACGAAGCGACTTCTGGCAAAACGTGGTCTCAAACCCAGGCGGCTTATCGTCGTGCATAAGCCTTACATGGAACGGAGGACCTGGGCCACATTCAAAAAGCTTTGGCCACGAAAGGGAATTACCGTCACCTCACCGCCGCTTTTGTTTGAACATTACCCCACCAGATTGATTTCCAAAAGGGACGTAATCGCAATCATGCTCAGTGATTTGCAGAAAATAAGGCTCTACGCCAAAGAGGGATTCCAGATCTCGCAGAGAATTCCAAGCAAAGTTGCGGATTGTTACAGACAGTTAGTAAAGCTTGGTTATACTGAGCACCTAAAGAGGAAGGGTTCGAAAATCATCCCGATCTGATCCCGTGGATGGCGCGTACGTGAAGGGCAATCTATTGGCTAGGCGCCGGGGCCTCGCTCAGCCAGTTGGGGACCATAGAATCGCTGAGCCTGCCAGCCAATATTCAGTTCACCACCAAGGTCAAGTTCAGTTTGTTTTGAAGCGTCGTCAAGGCGGATGTGTACGTTCCGGTGACCGTGAGAGTGTAGGTGCCCGCTGGCGTTCCGGGGCTCCCACCTCCACCCCCGCCTCCTCCTCCACCACCGCAGGCTGCCCATAGCGTAAGCCCGAGCACGACCACCACCAAGGGGGCCCAGGCGCGATACCAGGCGAAACGCCTCGCACCCATCATCCAAACTCCTACCCCACTGAGCAACGCCAACGTCCAAACCCATGTCCAGGGCGGGGCGGGTAGTGGAGGCCCGCTCGTAGCGCCTGTGGGCGCCGTCGTGGTCACCGTGACCGTAGCGTTGAAGACGGTCGCACCATTAAGCAGCACCGCGCTCGGGTTAATTGTGCAGGTGGCCAGAGCGGGCGCACCCGAGCAAGTCAGTGACACAGAACTGTTGAATTGCGCCGTTCCGCTCAATGCCAGCGTAAACGATGCCGTCTGGCCGGCAGAGACGGTCTGGGTGCTTGAGGAGCTGGATGCGATCGCCACACTGAAATCCGTTCCGCTGCCTGTCAACGGGATCGATTGCGGGCTGTTGAAAGCATTGTCCGTGAAGGTGAGAGTCCCAGTCCTTGTCCCACCGGCCGTCGGATTAAAACCCACCTGCACCGGACAACTCCCGCCGAGCACAGAAGGGCAGGTATTCTGAACGGAAAAGTCGCCACTGGCCGAGACATTGGTAATGGTCACCGCCGTAGTGCCGGAGCTCAGCATGGTTACTTCCTCGTAGGGAGTTCCTGTGCCCACCAAGGTGGCCGGAAAACTTAGGCTAGATGGGACCAACGTCAGGCCAGGTCCGGTTCCGGATCCGGTCAGAGTGACAAGTTGGGGGCTATCGGCCGCGTTGTCGGTGAGGGTCAAGCTTCCGTTCCATTGGCCGCCCGCAGGGGGGGTAAATGTAATACTGATGGTGCACTTTGCGCCCGCTGCTACTGAACTGCCACAGGTATTGATTTGAGCGTAATCTCCACTCATCGCCATCCCCCCAAGGGTGAGCGTGGCGTTGCCAATGTTTGCCAGGGTCACAGTTTGCGGTGGGCTCGTCGAGCCCGCTTGTATGGGGTTAAAGGAGAGGCTACCAGGAGTCAATGCCACTTCGGGCATGATGGCGCCGGTGCCGCTCAGCGTGACAATGTGAGGGTTGGTGGAGTCTGAGGCCACGATGGTCAGGTCGCCGCTCAGCAAACCCGTCTGCGACGGCACGAAACCTACTTGCACAGCACATGAGTAAAACTCAGGAATCGGATTGGGGCAGGAGTTCGAGACAATTTGAAAGT
>Ga0187784_10000301_pt1 | contig 35079 bp, 30 predicted proteins | sample 1015_SJ02_MP15_2_FD_132964 | JGI IMG/M metagenome (GOLD analysis project Ga0187784, IMG submission 132964) | Tropical peat soil microbial communities from peatlands in Department of Meta, Colombia - 1015_SJ02_MP15_20_MG | ecosystem: Environmental > Terrestrial > Soil > Wetlands > Peat | place... | reverse complement strand
GGCCGGGACTGGACGCCCGCGTCGGGCACGCCGGCGGCCCACCCCAACGCCCGCTTCACGGCGCCGGCGGCCCAGGACCCCGCCATCGCCCCCGAGTGGGAGGACCCCCGGGGCGTCCCCATCAGCGCCATCCTCTTCGGTGGCCGGCGCGCCTCGGTGGTCCCGCTGGTCTTCCAGGCCCACGACTGGGAGCACGGCGTGTTCCTCGGCTCGATCATGGCCTCGGAGACCACGGCCGCCCAGGCCGGCGCCGTGGGCAACCTGCGCCGGGACCCCTTCGCCATGCTGCCGTTCTGCGGCTACAACATGGCCGACTACTTCGCGCACTGGCTGCGCATCGGCGCCGAAGCGCCCAACCGCGAGGCCCTACCCAAGATCTTCTACGTCAACTGGTTCCGCAAGGACGCCGACGGCAGGTTCCTGTGGCCCGGCTACGGCGAGAACTCGCGGGTGCTCGAGTGGATCTTCCACCGGGTGGCGGACAAGGCCGAAGGCGTCGACACGCCCATCGGCGTCCTCCCCACGCTCGAGGCCATCGACACCGAGGGCCTCGACGTCACACCCGAGCACATGGCTGAGCTCCTGCGGGTCGACGTGGAGGGCTGGCGGGCCGAAGTGCCCCTCATCCGGGAGTACTACGCCCGGTTCGGCGACCGACTGCCCGAGGCGCTGGCCGCGCAGGTCGACACGCTCGAGAAGCGCCTCGACTGACGGACTGGTCGGCTGACGGCCTGGTCGGCGGACGGCCGGGGCCCGACGGATCAGCCCCCGGCCTCACCCATCTCGCCGATCCCGCCGAGTTCGCGATAGTCGCGCGGCAAGGCCCGCGACGTCCGCGAGGCGCGTCGCCCCGACACGTAGGTCACGCCGCCGATGGCGGCCAGGATGGCCAGGGTGGCGTCACCCTGGGGCAGGGTGAAGGCGACGATCACCGGGATGAGCGAGCCCACCACCCAGATCAGCTGCTGGCGCATGCCGAAACGGGCGAAGGCGCGCCCCTGGGCTGACAGCGGGATGTAGCGCTGGGTCATGGCGTCGAAGGAGGGCTGGGCTACCGCCCCGCACAGGCCGACCGTGAAGGCCAGGACCACCTGCGCGAACAGCGTGCCCCACAGCGCGCACCCCAGCGCCACCAGCGAGATGAGCCACAGGGCGCACAACAAAAGCTGCTGCTCGGTCATGCGTTTGCGCAGCCGGCCCACCAGGACGAGCCCGACGATGGCCCCGGCCCCGCTGCCCGCCAGCACGAGCCCGTACCACCAGAGCCCCACGCCGGGGATGCGGCGCAACCCGAAGGCCAGCATGAAGGTCATGAAGCCGGTGAGCCCTCGCACGATGCACATGGCGGTGAGCCCGAGCATGACTTCGGGGTTGGCGATGGGCTGCAGGCGCCGCAGGTCTTCCTCGCGCGCCTGGGCCTCCCCCGCCTGCCCGTACTCGCGCACCTGGCGCGGCCCGTCACCCCACAGACGGTCGGCTGGTCGGCCCGAGATCACCGGCAGGCGGGTCCCTGCCACCGCCGCCACCACGAACACCATCGTGGCCAGGACCAAGACCGCAGGCGAGCTCCCCAGCTTGTAGAGGATCACGCCCGGCACCGACGCCGCGAACCCGGCCAGCGTGCCGAGCAGGGTGAGGCGGGCGTTGAGCGTGGCGTAGCCGGCCTCGCGCTCCTCGGGCCGGTCGAGGGCCGCCATCTCGGGCACCAAGGCGCCCTTGGTGACCAGGTAGAGCTTGGAGCACACGAGCACGCAGAAGGCCAGCGGGAACAGCAAGAAGCTGTGGATGTGCAGGGCCATGAGCGGACAGAGCACGGCGCGTCCGACGGCGGAGGAGACCACCATGATCCGGCGCGCCCCGCGGCTGCGGTCGATCAGGGGCCCGAGGAGCGGCGAGACGATGGCGAAGGGGGCCAAGGTGAAGAGCAGGTAGAGCAGCACCTGGTGGTCGGCCGCCTTGGGCGAGATGGAGAAGAAGAGCGAGCCGGCCAGGGAGATGGTGATCAGGGTGTCGCCGCCGAGCATCACGCACTGCACGAGGGAGAGGCGCCCGATCGGGTGGGACTGGTCGAACAGGTCGCGCCGGGCCTGGCGGGCCAGGTCCTTGAACTGCGCGATCCTTGGCGACATCGCCACCAGGCCAATGTACGGTGTGCTGTGACCGTCCACGCGTACGTGCTGATCCAGACCGGCGTCGGCAAGGCGGCCCAGGTGGCACACGAGGTGCACGCCGTCGACGGTGTGGTGGTGGCCGAAGGGGTGACCGGCCCCTACGACGTGATCGCCCGGGCCGAGGCCCGCTCGATGGACGACCTGGGGCGGATGGTCGTCCACGACATCCAGCAGATCGAGGGGATCACGCGCACCGTCACCTGTCCCGTCGTTTCCATCTGACCCGCCCCCGAAGCCTCTCCCCACCCGCTGTGCGGCCCGCCTCTGCCTGCGCCGGGGCGGGCCGCGGGTGCGCGTTCAGGTGGTCGCGGTCGGCGGCGGTGGTGCCTCACCCGTCTCGTCGGGCGGCGTCCAGTTCAGCTCGGGCCGGTTGAGCACGATGGCGCGCTCCAGGGCGTCGAGCTCGGTCGACGGCTCCACGCCGTACTCCTCGTCGAGCACGGCGCGCAGTCGCTGGAAGGCGCGCAGCGCGTCCCCCTGGCGGCCGCACCGGTGCAAGGCCAGCATCAGTTGGCCCCAACGGCGCTGCCGCAAAGGCTCGGCGTCGACCGCAGACCAGAGGTCGGCCACTAGCGCCTGGTGGTCCCCGAGCTGGAGGCGGCCCTCGTAGAGATCCTCCTCGGCGCTCGCCTTGCGCTCTCGCAACCGCACCGCCTCTGCCGTCCCGGCCGGCCCGTCGGCCAGGTCGACGAGAGGCTCGCCGCGCCAGAGCTCCAGGGCGCGAGTCAGCTCCGCGACGGCCGCTCCGGGATGGCCGGAGGCCAGCAGCGTCCGGCCGCGGCCACAGCGGCGCTCGAAGCGGAACACGTCGACACCGTCCTTCGCCCCGTGCATCCGGTAACCCTGCGGGGTGGTCTCGATGGCGTCGGCGGGCAGCTTCTTGCGCAGGTCCACGATGTAGTTCTGCAGGGCCTTGTTGGCCGTCTTCGGCTCCTGCTCCCCCCACAAGGCCCATTCGAGATCGAGCACGGGGACGGCGGTGCCGACCCGAAGGGCCAGCTGGGCCAGCACCGCCCGCTCCTTGGCCGCCGTGACCGGCACGTCCTCACCGCGCACGCGCAGTCGCAGCGGGCCGAGCAAGTCGATCTCCATCGAACGCCGTCCGTGCGCGATGCTGCGGGTGTCCATCGACGGCCGGCTGTCGGCCTCCACGTGCAGCGCGTCAGCCGGGTCCAGGCGCTCGATCGTCAAGGTGGTCCAGGCCCCGACGTGGATCCGGTCCCCGTCGGAGAGCGACACGCGGTGATTCGGGGGGATGGGCTCCTCGTCCGCGTTGAGGAACGTCCCATTGGTCGAACCCTGGTCCACCAGCGCCCAATGGCCGCGGGGTTGGCGCATCAGCACCGCGTGGCGGTGTGACACCCCGGTGTCCTCCAGGGTGCCGGAGAGGTCGATCTCAGGACGGATCGCTTTGGTCCTGCTGGAGCGCCCGATCCGCACATGGTCACCGGTCAAGGCGATGCGGCGCGAGTACGTCTCGGCCGGGAACTCCATGCCTTCGGGCTCGAGCATCTCGTAGTAGGCCCGGTCGGGACGGACCACCACCTCCCAGTTCTCCTCGGCCCACATGGCGACGCTGTCTGGTGCGCCCAGCACGTACCCGCACTTGGCGCAGTTGGGACCCGCGCTCGGGGGCGAACCGCAGTTCGGGCACGGCTCGACGCTCGCCGAAGCCTGCGCACCCGCGAGCACCGTCGGCCGCGGGGCGGCCATAGGCAGGCCGCACACGCTGCAGTAGTCAGCCGTCTCAGACGGGTGACCCTGGGGACAGCGGTCGCTCACCTCACCCGCCCTCGGGGTGAGCACGCCGGGACGTCCGGGTCGACCGGGCCTCGAAGGTCATGACGTCGACCTCTTCCACCTTGGGCCTGAGCCGCACCCTCCCAGTCACGGGGTCCTCGATCTCGAACAGCTTGGAGATGCGCTCCTGCACGTCGTCATTGCCCGCTTGGTGCGCCATGCGCACGGCGCGGCCGGCCCGATCGGTCGCCCGCTCCACGTCGCCGGCCCGGTGCGCGTCCACGACCTCCTGGATCACGTCGGCCAGTGCCTCCTCGTTGCGCACCTGGGCGACGCGCCGGTTCATCTGCGTCGACTTGGCCACGTCGTCGGTCCACACGGCGCGGACCAACTGCTGGGCCACGGGCTCGTCGCCGACCACGAGCGATACCCGGGCGGCCAGCATCTCGTCGTCGACGTCCCCGACGGGGACCTTGACGGCCAGGTAGAAGTCACGGGACTCGTCGGCCCACGCTCCGCTGGCGTAGTCACCCGTGCGCGGGCCGGCGTCGATCCGGGTCCCGGTCATGTCGAGCGGGGGCTCGTCGTCCTTGAGCTGGGTCAGCGCCACGATCTCGGCTCCCTGGGGCGTCCACACCCGCAGCGCCACCTCAGCCACATGGCGGCGGAGAGAGCCGTGCATGATCCTCGAGAAGTCCGCCTCGAGCCCCGACGGGTCGGCCACGATGTCATAGGTGCCGAGGAGCATGGTGGCCACCTTGCGCAGCTCGGCCACGACCCAGTCCGTGCCCACGCCGCGGCAGTCACACTCGAACAGCCCCACCGCACCCTCGAGCGCTGCGTCGAGTTCCTCGGGCTCCTCGCTCTCGTTCTTGCCGTCCGTGAGGAGGATGGCGTGGCGGATCCCGCCCCCCTCCGCGAACACCCGCGTGGCCAGGCGGATCCACGAGCCGATCGCCGTCCCTCCGCGGGCTTCGAGCTGCTTCACCGCGGCCTTGGCGGCGTCACGCGTCTCGGGAGACGACACCGAGAGAGGGAGTGTGGCGGGGTAGACGAGCTCGGCTTCGTGGTTGCCGGCCAGCACTCCGAACGCCACGCCGCCGGGGATGCAGTCGATGGCGGCAGAGGTCGCCTCCTTGGCCGCGCGCAGCTTCTTCCCGCTCATGGAGCCCGACGTGTCCACGATGATCAGCTCGGATCGCTCGCCCGGAGCGGTCCTCGACGGGACCTCCTCGCCGGTGCCCGCCACGGTGACGGTGAGGACGGCGTGCATGGTGTCGGCGTCACGAGCCAGGAACTCGTTCTGGAAGCACTCCATCTCGAAGGTGGCCATGGCCCCGCTACTCCTCGTCCGGACCGGTCGACGGGCTGCTCGACGCCGGGGCGACCGGGAGCGCGGCGACGGTGACGTTGTCCTGCCCCCCAGCGGCCAGGGCGGCGTCCGACAGCCGCCGGACCATGTCCATGGGGGCGGGCCCTGCGAGCCGCACCAGGGCGGCCAGCTCCTCGGGGTGTGCGAAGTAGTTCCACAGCCCGTCGGTGCAGACGAGGAGGACCCCGGGCTCGGTGACGTCCAACGTCGTCAGCGACGGTGTGCCGGGCTCGGCGTCCGCACCGATCCACCTGGTGATGGTGTGGGCGTCCGGATGGGCGTAGGCGGCTTCGGGGGCCATGCCCTCGGCGATGCTGGCCTGCGCCCACGAGTCGTCCACCGTCAGGAGCCGGCTCCGTCCGGCGACCCCGCTCAGCCAGTAGGCGCGGCTGTCGCCGACGTTGCCGACCACCGCCTGCCCGGGTGCCGCGAGCGCGACGACCATCGTGGTGGAGGGCGACAGGTCGTTGCCGTCGGGCTCGTCGTCGGGCACGCCCAGGACGGCGCGGTCAGCCGCCGCGAAAGCGCGCCCCACGGCGTCCCGCATCCCGTCTTGCCCGGGCCACTCCGGCCGGGCGAGCAGCTCGCTGAGGACTGCGAGCGCGGCGTCGGCCGCGGCCACGGCTGCCAGGTGGGGGTTGGCCGTCGAGGCCACCCCGTCACACACCACGACCGCCATTCGTTCACCGGCACGGGCGACCCGTGCGGTGTCCTCGTTCCGAGAGCGCCGGTGACCTCGGTCGCTCAGCGCCGCCACCGCCACCAGGTCCCATTCGTCACGGTCGGCCGCCGCCGGGGAGTCTGCCGGGTGCGGCGCGACCGGCTCCGTCGGCGCCGCGGCGCCGCACACCTCGCAGAACTGCTCGTCGTCGAACACCGGCGACGAGCAGGAGCGACAGCTGAAGACTTCCTGGTGCGTCGTGCTGTCGATGCTCACCGCCTCACCCCTCTCATGTGAGCGTCCTCGGCCGGCACGCGTTCGCCTCGTCGACCAAGGCGTAGCGCTCCGCGTCGCTGTGCGCCAGTCGGGCCAGCGCACGGTACGTTCGTTCGAGACTCGATCGCTGGCCGTCCTCGTTCAGCTCGGCTCCGCCGACGAGGACGGCGTCGTCGGGGACCACCCGGCCATCGAGGAGCAGGCCGAGCGCCCTCAGGTGCAGGTCGCGCACCAGAGGCAGCCGGACGGAGCTCTCGAGGGTGAGCGCGTCGAGGGCACGCGAGGCCTCGACGAGGTCTTCGAGGTCCGGTGCTGCGCCGTGCAGCTCGGAGCAGCGCACCGCACACAGCGCGGTCTGCGCCGCGACGTATGCGCTGGACGACTTGGGCACGCGCTCGAGAGCCGTGATCGCCCCGTCACGGTCGCCCAGGGCCGAGAAGACCCGTGCCAGCCCGAAGTGGGCACCGACGAAGGTGGGGTCGGTCCCGGCCACGACGGCGTAGAAGCCCGCGGCGTCGCGCCAGGAGCGCGCCGCCTCCTGCTCGTCCCCGTTGTCGGCCCGCGCCGCCGCCTCGTCCTCGTGGCAGGTGGCGAGGGCCAGCTTCGGCGCCAGCTCCCCTGGAAGCTCCCCGGCGACGGCGGCGAAGTAGGCCAGCGCGTCCGACGGCCGCCTTTCGGCCAGCTGGACCACGCCATGCCACCACGCGGCACGCCACCCGCCGTTGCGCGCCTCGGGTGAGTCGAGCTCGTGCCGGGCCGACTCGACGTCGCCGCCGTCGAGAGCGACGCGCACCATGCCCAGGCTGAGCTCGGGCGAGCGCGCGGTGGACCCCAGCAGAGCCTGGCGTTGGTCCGGGCCCAGGAGCGCCACGGTGGCCAGCACGCCGGCCGCCGGGTCGGCGGGATCCACCGTGGGGACGGGAAGGAACTGCCAGGGGTACGCATCGGGACCCGCACCCAGCTCCGCACTGAAGTGGGCGCTCGGGACCGGGGCGGGGCTGCCCCCATCGGTCGCCACCACCTGGCGCAGCACGCCGAGCAACTGCTCGGCCATCTCGCCGGCGGACTCGAAGCGGGCCGCCGGGTCGGTGGCGGTCGCCTTCTCCAAGAAGCGGTAGAACGACTCGTAGCGCTGGAACGCGGGCACCTCGTGCACGGGCGGAAGCCGGGTGGCGTAGCGCTTCTCGTCCTGGAACCCGGGGAACTCGATGCTGAGCACGGCCAGCATCCGCGCCACGGTGTAGAGGTCCGACGCCACGCTGGCGCCGTGCTCGGAGACCTCCGGCGCCTGATAGCCGATCGTGCCGTACAGGTCCGTCTCGTGGTCGCCCATCCGCCGCACGCCTCCGAGATCGATGAGCGTGAGCTGCTCCTCGGCCTGGATCACGTTGTCCGGCTTGAAGTCGCAGTAGAGCAAGCCGCGCCGGTGCAGATACCCGAGTGCGGGGAGGATCCCGAGTATGTACGCGATGGACTGTGCCACCGGGAGCGGCTCGCCGGTGTCGTCGCGGTGACGGACCCGAACCTCGCGCAGCGACTGGCCGCCGACGTACTCCATGACGATGTACCCGGCGCCGTCGTGCTGGACGAAGTTGTAGATCCGCACGATGTTGGGATGGCGGACCTCGGCGAGGAACCGCTTCTCGGCCGCGGCTGCGGCCATTGCCGACTCGCCACCCGAGTCGAGCAGACCCTTGAGGACCACCCACGAGTCCTCCACGTTCTTGTCCTGAGCGAGATACACCCACCCCAGCCCGCCGTGAGCGATACATCCGGCCACTAGGTACTGGCCACCGACCAGGTCCCCCGGCCAGAGCTTGGGCCTGAAAGAGTACGGCGCACCGCAGTGCGGGCAAAACCCCTCCGTGCCCGCCGCACGCGGACCTCGGGCCCGCCCGACCGGGTGGTCGCAACGCCCACAGAAGCGCTTGCGCTCGGGCACCTCGGGGTTGTCGAGCACGGCTTCCTGCGGCTCGCGTGGCGCAACCGCTGGCACGTCCACGAGGCCGGCACCGAGGCTGGCGTGGTACCTCCCCGAGCCGGTCGTGCCGGTCGAGACGGTGTCGGACGCGGCCGACGGCCGGCGCACGGTGCTCGTCCCGCGCGAGCCGACCCCTTCGCCCGGCGCCGTCACCGAGCCGATCTCCGCGAACGGCGAGGCGGGGGGCACCGGCGCTGATCTGCCGCTCGGCGGTGCGAGACCACAGAGATCGCAGTAGCCGTCCTCGGCGATCGTCCCCACGCACCCCGCGCGTGGACAGCCACCGTCCGCACCGGCTCCCGGGGACGGCACCGCGTGGCGCGCGACGGCCTCGACCGCACGGTAGCCGCACAGGTCGCAGTACCCTGCCTCGATGTGGCCGGCGCACCCCGGTCGCGCACACGCGGTCACGGCCGGCGCTCCCGCAAGGGTCGGAGCATGTGGCGGAACGTCTCGACGAGCTTCTCCGCCGCGTCGACGTCGCAAGGCGCGACGTAGAGGGCGTCGTGCGCCGCCGCATACGTTGCGTCGACCGCAATGTCCTCCCCCAGGCCGACCTTCTGGGCCTTGGCGAGGCACGCTTCGAGGATCCCCCGCAGCTGATCCCGCCGGGCGAGCCGGTCCAGTGCACCCCCGGCGAGGAGGAGGACGCGTGCGGTGGCGTCGTGGGCCCGGCGGCGCAGGACGGGTGCCTGAGCGGTCGCACCGAGCCGCTGGAGCCTCCCACACTCCTCTCGGTAACCCTCGAGCCGAGCGCCGAGCTCGTCGAGCTCCGCGCCCACGGCCGCCGGGACCACGACCTTCTCGGCCACATGGCCGAGCTCGATCCGACACGCCGTGACGGCCTCGAGCCCGTCACGGATCAGACCCTCCGCCGCGGCCAGGTCGCAGAGCCACGCCTGGCGCTCGCGGGCCAGCTCGTCGGCCGAGCCCTCCAGACGTGACACGCGGGCCGCGAGCTCTTCGAGCGCCCCCGCGGGCAGCCCCAGCGGGTCCTCTCGTGCGGTGCACCGGGCCACGGCCACGGCCTCGGAGGTCGAACGGAGCTCGTTCGGCAGCACGCCCCCGGCCCCGTCAAGCCGGTTCTCGAGTCCGGCCACCGAATCCGCCAGCTCCACCAGTCGGTCGGTCACGGCGCCCCACACGACCGCGACCTGGGCCACGACCCCCGTCACGAGCTCGTAGTCCGCCTTCATCCGGCTCAGCGCGTCGTCAAACGTGACCCTGACGTCGGGTCCCGGCCCGGACGACCAGAGGTGCTCGTGGATGGCGGAGCACCGCGAGGCCACGCTCGGGCCGTCGAGCAATCGACAGAGCTGCTGGAGCGTCCTCTGGGGTACCCATCGCCTGGTGCCCCTGATCTCGATGATGCGGGTCAGGGCGCCGTCGAGCGCGAACTGGTCCTGCCACAGCGCAGCGTTGCGGTCGGAGGCATCGGCCCAGACCGCGGCCGTCTCCCCGCGCAGGCAGTCCGACGACTCCAAGAGCTTGCGTGTGACATCGGCGTCGAGCTCGACCAACCGTCCCGTGGTGACGTCGATCACGGTCCGCAGCCGTTCGATCCGCTCGTCGACGGCTTGCAGGCTCAGCCCGTTCACGACGGTCACCGATAGCTCGCAGCCGGGGGCGACGGCGTGGCGCCGGTGTAGGGCGCCAGCGTCTCGTCGTAGATCTGCGTCCACACCCCGTCGTAGCGCACCGCCGCCAAGACCCCGTTCACGAACGAGGTGAAGTCGGGGTGGGCCTTGCTGATGGCCATGCCGTACGGCTCGCTGCTGAACGTGGGACCGACCACCTTCGTGTTGGGGTCCTGGGCCGCCAGGCCGAGGAGAATGGCGTCGTCCGTGCTGATGGCGTCGACCTGCCCCTGCTGCAGCATGACCAAGCAGTCCGTCTCGTCGTTCACACCCCAGAGTTCGATGTGGCGCGGCATGTCGCTCGCGACGAGGTTCTGCAGCGACGTCGAACCCTTGGTGGCGCAGACCCGCTTCCCCCCGAGGTTCTGGGGGCCGGCGATGGTCGAGTTCACCGGCACCAAGATGCGCTGTCCGGCCTGGTAGTACACGGTCGAGAAGTCGACCGACTTCTCCCGCTCACAGGTGATGGTCATGGTCTCGGCAACGATGTCGACTTCGCCGTCCTCCACCGCCTCCATGCGCTCGTCGTTGGGCACGATCACGTAGTGGATGTGGCTCGGGTCAGAAGAGCCGAAGATGGCCTGGGCCACCTGCTGCAACATGTCGATGTCGAACCCGCTCAGCTGCCCGGTCGCGGGGTCCCGGTATCCCCAGAGGTACGTGTTCTGGTCGACACCGACCCTGAGGTACCCGCGGGCCTGGATCTGTGCCATGTACGACCCGGCAGGCATGTGACCAGGCGCGGGCATCGGGGTGGGTGGCGGCGCACTGGCCGTGCAAGACGCTGACGTCGGCGGCGGCGGCGCTGGGTGGACGATCTCGGCACCCTTCGGCAGAACCGCGAACGGTGCCGGCGACGCCGAGCCGCTCGGCGTCGGACCACCACACACGGCGAACAGGACCGCGCCGACCAGAGCGGTGAGCACCGAGCGGGCCCTGCGCACGACAACCGCCGTCGCGTCCGTCCGCATCCCCGACACACGCATCGTCCCCGACGCCGCCGTCATCGGTACTCCGCCAGGCGAGGCCGCAACCCCGCGAGCACGAGCACGAGCACGAGGATCGTTCCGAGCCCCAGCGCCCAGACCAACCCGTCGAGGTCGGCTGCCGCTCCCGATGACGTGCGCACGAAGGCACTCTGGGACCAGCTGATGCCGTCGGCCAACGCGCCGTCGAGCTGGGCCGAGACAGCGGGGAGTTCCCTCGCGCCGGTCCCCGACGCCAGCTGCACGGCAGCGGTGAGATCGCCCATCGTGTCCGCCGTCCTGATCTGCCCGTGCAGCACCTGGTACGACGTCCAACTCGACTGGACGCGCGCCAGCTGCTCCTCCTCGGTGCGACCTGTCACGGGCAACGACCCGTCGGGGTGGGACAGGAGGACCCGCAAGCCGGCGGCGGTCGAGTCGTAATCCGCCTGATAGCTCGGATCGGAGTCACGTGTCAGGAGGGTGAGCTCGTCGTCGCCCCGGGCGCGCAGCGCCAGGATCCGCGCCTCGGTGTACGTCGACACGGCTTGAGAGCCGTCGGTGCGGGCTGAGCTCACGCCGGCGTCCTGCGCCGTGAACGCCACCGCGGCCCAGATGCCCAGACCCACGACGATCACGGTGGCCACCGCCAGAGCCACGTTCCAGGTACGGCGGAACTGCCTGCTGAGCCACCGCTGGGACCAGACGAGCGCGTAGAGCAGAGCGCCGAAGACGACGAGGGCCAGCACGAGGAGCGCGGGACCGGCCGCGTTGTCCTGGTCCTGCGCCAGCCGTTCCCCCTCGACCCGATAGACGCCGGCCGCCGCGGGCAGGATGCGCGCGCGCATCAAGTTGTTCGCCTCGGCCAGATAGGCGGCAGCCAGAGGGTAGAACCCTTGCCGCTCGTTGAAGTCCGCCTCCTGCACGATGCCGGCGTAGACCGGGAGCTCGGTCGACACCGTGCGTATCCCTTCCGTGACCGCGGGGTCGGTCCCGGCCTGCTGGGCCGCCGCGGCGACGTCGCCCGAGGCCGTGGCCAGATCGCTCTCGTAGCGCTGCTGGAGCCCTGCAGGCTCCAAGCGGCCTTCGAGAAAGGACGCCGCCGCCGTGGTGTCGGCATCCGACAGCGACGAGTCGATCGCCTGGGCCGTGACCATCAGCGGCTCGGCCGTGCGCCACGACGCAGACGTCGAGGACTGCCGCTCGACGGTGGCCAACGCCGCCAGCAGACCGGAGGCCAACGTCAACACGACCAGCCCGAGGGTGGCCGACCGCAGGCGGGCCGGCGTGGTCTGCCGGGCCGTCGCGACCCGGCTCCTGGCGACGCGAGCCGCTCGGGGCGCCGGTGCCGTCATCGTCACGCGACCCTCTCCTCCAGTGTCACCACAACCGGTCCGTGGTCCCGTACGCGACTCGGCCCACCGCCCCACCCCAAGGTGCTCGCACGATAGTCCAGTCGGTGCACCCACTCGCACATGCCGCGCGTCGATCGCCATGGACGAGAACCTAGGGAGAGGTGGTAAGCGCACGGTAAGCCCGGCCATGGATGAGCCCAGGTGGAGGGCCCTTACCGGGCGTTTACCGGCTGCGCGTAGACCGAGGGCACGGGTTGCTGAACCCGTCGCACAAGGGAGGGACAACGATGCACGCACTCCAAGACCACGACCACCTTGCAACTGCTCGGCACTGCGCCCCGGCGCCCGGCATCACCGCCACGGCGCGCCCGGACGCTGCCCCGCCGGACGAGCCGTGCGGGCTCGAGGAGATCCTCAACCTGCGCGTCGGCTGCTGGCGTCCACCGGTGCACCTCCCGTCCTGGGCGTTCCCTTCGTGAGACGCCGGGTCGGCCCGGTGCGCAACGTCCTGTCGACTTACCGCCGCCTTACCCGGGCTCCGTACGTTGCGGTTGCCGCGCAAGGGTCCGTGGCGCCGACGGAACGCCGGCTGAAGCAAGAGGGAGGAAGCAGAATGCGCACGATCCACGAAAGCACTACCCACCCGTGGTCGACGGCACGATCAGTCGCGAAGGAGTCCACCCGCTCGACCCCGCGTGGGTCGTGGCGCGCCGCGGACCGGCGCGTCTACGGTGCGGCTGCCTCTGACGTTTCGAGGTTCGTAGAAGCCGCGGCTTCGCGAGGGGGTGTGGGCCACGAGACAAAGGAGAGAGAGACGTTGATGAAGAGCACTCGTCGAGGGGGACGACCCTCTGCTGCACGCATGGCGCGCCGGTCGGCCGCTGTGCTCGTCGGGACGCTGGGCGCGCTGCTCATGACCCTGGGGGCCGGAGGAGCAGCCGCCGGAGCCGCCACCCCGTGGGGACCGCACGACCCCGGGGCGGTGAGCCATGCGCCACCGTCCGCGCCACCAACCCGGCCGCACGACGTAGCCCCGCTCACACTGGCCAACATCGTGGTGACGGACCTGGGCACCAGCGAGGCCAGCTTCTACTCGTCGACGACCATCACACCCGAGTACCCGCCCTCCTCTGCGCAGAACTGCAATCAGAGCCCGACCGCCCCGATGTGCCTGAGTCTCGGTGCCGACGGAGCCGATTCGTTCAACCTCCAGGTCCCGGCACCCGGTCTGGCGGCCGGGACATCCTTCGACGACGTCGGGTCGTCGATCTCGGTGTCCACGCCCGACGGGGAGTGCGGACAGCTTTTCGATACGAGCGTCCAAGGCACCGTAACCGCGGATGTCGAAATCGACCGGTACGACCTGACCCAAGGGGCACAAACCTCTCTCAACACCGTTGCGGTCCAGTTCGACTGCACCAACTCGGGCGTCGACATCTCGGGCACCATCGCCTACAACGTCCTGCCCACCGACCCCAACGACGGCTACTACGTCTTCGGCCAGCAGGGTGAGATCACCGGCTTCGGGAACGACAACTACCTGGCCTACCTCGACGGGGCGCAGTACTACAACCTCAACGCCGCCATCGTGGCCATGGCGCCGACGCCCGACGGCGCGGGCTACTGGATGGTGGGCGCCGACGGCGGCGTCTTCGCCAGCGGTGACGCCCCCTTCTACGGCTCGACCGGGAACATCAAGCTGAACGCCCCCATCGTGGGCATGGCAGCCACGCCCGACGGGGGCGGGTACTGGTTCGTGGCCTCCGACGGGGGGATCTTCGCCTACGGCGACGCCGGCTTCTACGGCTCCATGGGGGGCAAGCACCTCAACAAGCCCATCGTCGGCATGGCGGCCACCCCTGACGGGCGCGGCTACTGGTTGGTGGCCTCCGACGGGGGGATCTTCGCCTACGGCGACGCCGGCTTCTACGGCTCGACCGGGAACATCCACCTCAACAAGCCGGTGGTGGGCATGGTGCCCACGCCCGACGGAGGCGGGTACTGGTTCGTGGCCTCCGACGGGGGGATCTTCGCCTACGGAAACGCCCCCTTCTACGGCTCGACGGGGAACATCAAGCTGAACGCGCCCATCGTGGGCATGGCGGCGACCTATGACGGGGGCGGGTACTGGTTCGTGGCCTCCGACGGCGGGGTGTTCAACTACGGCGACGCCGGGTTCGCCGGCAGCCTCGGCGGCACCGGCGTCAGCGACGTGGCCGGCATCTCGCTCGGGGCGAGCCAGTTGGTGAGCTAGGCGGGACCGGGGCCGAAGGGCACCCCGGGGGAGGTCCGGGACGACCGGGCCTCCCCCGCCGGCCGGCGGGGGGCACCGCGCCAGTCAGCTGAGCGCCCCCGACTCGCGCAGCTTGGCCACCGTGTCCTCGGGCACGCCCCACTCCACCAGCGCGCTGACCGTGTCGGCGCCGGGGGGCGACGGCGGCATGGAGACCGCCGAGGGGGTGCGCGAGAAGCGCGGCGCGGGGGCGGGTTGGATGGCCCCGTCCACCTCGATGTAGGTCTGGCGCGCCGAGACGTGCGGGTGCTCGTGCACCTCCCACGGCGAGAGGACCGGCGCCACGCAGGCGTCGGTGCCGTCGAAGAGCGCCGTCCACTCGTCGCGCGTCTTGGTCCGGAAGACGGCCGCGAAGCGCTCCTTCACGGCCGGCCAGTGCGCCCGCGACTGCTGGTCGGGCAGCGAGGGGTCACCCGCCAGCCCCAGGCCCTCGAGCAGGGCGGCGTAGAACTGTCGCTCGATGGCCCCCACGGCCATCCACTTCCCGTCCGCCGTCTCGTAGACCTCGTAGTAGGGGGCGCCGGTATCGAGCATGTTGGCCCCGCGCTCCTCGTTCCACAGCCCCGAGCGGTGGAAGCCGTGGATGATCGTCATGAGCGACGCCGCGCCGTCGACCATGGCGGCGTCGACGACTTGCCCCTGGCCCGAGCGCGACGCCTCGAGCAGGGCGGCCACCATTCCGAAGGCGAGCAGCATCCCGCCGCCGCCGAAGTCCCCGACGAGGTTGAGCGGCGGGACCGGCGCCGAGTCGGCCCGGCCCAACGACCACAGGGCGCCGCCGACGGCGATGTAGTCGATGTCGTGGCCGGCCATGTGTGCGAAGGGGCCGTCCTGCCCCCACCCCGTCATGCGCCCGTAGACCAGCTTGGGGTTGCGGGCGAGGCAGGGCTCGGGCCCGACGCCCAGCCGCTCGGCCACTCCCGGGCGGAAGCCCTCGATGAGCCCGTCGGCCTGCTCGACCAGGCCGAGCACCAGCTCGACGGAGTCGGGGTGCTTGAGGTCGATGCCCACCGAGGGACGCGAGCGGTTCAACAGGTCCCAGTACGACCCGGACCCCGACGAGCGGAACGCCTCGCCCTGCTCGACGGCACCGGGCGCGGCGCGCTCGAGGCGCAGCACCTGGGCCCCGGCGTCGGCCAGCATCATGCAGGTGTAGGGCGCCGGTCCGATGCCGGCCAGCTCGATGATCCTGATCCCGCGCAGGGGTCCGCTCCGCTCGGCCATCGCAGGATGCTGGCCCGCGGCGCCGGTGCCGGTCAAACGGGGCGCGGCGGTAGGCGGCCAGGACCGGCCTGCCCGACCGGCGTGCCCGACCGGCGCGTGCCGCCGCGCCAAGCTGGGGGCGTGCCTGCCGCTCGTGCCCCCGGACGTGTCACCATCGTCGGCGACCACACCGACTACAACGCCGGCCTCTCCCTGCCCATGGCCATCGGGCTGACCACCGAGGTCTCCTTCCGTCCGCAGCCGGGCAGCTTCCTGGTGGGCATCGACTCCGACCAGTTCCCCGGCCACCCGGTCGAGATCGTGCTCGGCGACACCGCCCCGGTGGCGCCCGAGGCGGCGCTGGCGGCCGCCCTGCTGCGCCTGCGGCCCCCTGCGTGCGGCGGCCGAGTGCGGGTCACGAGCACGCTGCCGGTCGGGGCCGGGCTCTCCTCGAGCGCTGCCTTCTCGGTGGCCATGCTCCTGATGTTGGGCCACGAGGGCGACCCGCTGGCGCTGGCCCGCGACTGCCGGGAGGCCGAGCGCGCCGCGGGCGCCGACGTCGGCCTGCTCGACCCCCTGACCATCGCGGCCGCCGTCGAGGGTCACGCGCTGCACATCGACTTCGCCACCCTCGAGACGCAACCGGTGCCCGTCCCCGAGCACGCCGCCTTCGTCGTCGTGCACAGCGAGGCGCCCCGCCTGCTCAGCGGGACCCCCTATGCCACCCGGCGCGCCGAGTGCGAACGGGCCGCGCACATCTTGGGCAAGCCCCTGGGGAACTGCGAGCTGAGCGAACTGCGCGCGCTGCCTGACGCCGTGCTGCGACGGCGGGCGCGCCACGTGATCACCGAATGTGCCCGGGTGCGCGAGGCGGAGCGGTTGCTCGGGCGGGGCAACCTGCGGGACCTGGGCGCGGTGATGACCGAGGGCCACCGAAGCCTGGCAGCCGACTACCGGGTGTCCGTCCCGGTCGTCGACGAGCTGGTCGAGCATCTGCTGGCCCAACCGGGCGTGCTAGGGGCCCGCATGGCCGGGGGCGGCTTCGGCGGGTGCGTGATCGCGCTGTGCGAGCCCGACTCCCCCGCCCTCGACCCGGGGTCCCACGCGCCGCGGCGCGCCTGGCGGGTCAGCCCGGCTGCCGGCGCAAGGCGTCTTGGGACGTAGCCACGAGGGCCTCGAGCACCCCGAGGGCCCGCCCGCTGTCGACTGAGTCGGCGGCCAGCGCCAGCCCGCCCTCGAGGTCGTCGACCCGGCCCGCCACCAGGAGCGCCGCCGCCGCGTTGAGCAGGCCGATGTCGCGGCGCGCCCCCGCCTCACCTTCGAGCACGGCACGGATCACCCCGGCGTTGAAAGCAGCGTCGCCGCCGCGCAGGTCGTCCAAGGTGGCCGGTCTGATGCCCAGCGCAGAGGGGTCGACCCGCCACTGGCGCTGCTCGAAGGCGCCCGTGCCGTCGCCACGGACCTCGAGCACGTCCGCGGGTGAGGTCACGCTGAGCTCGTCGAGCCCGTCGTCGGCGTGCACGATCAGCGCGTGGCGGCTACCCGTGGCCCCGAACACGCCGGCCATGACCGGCGCCATGGCCGGGTCGCTCACGCCGACCAGCTGGTAGCGCGTGCGGGCCGGGTTGGTCAGCGGGCCGAGGAAGTTGAACACGGTGGGCACGCCGAGCTCCCGGCGCACCGGGCCTACGAAGCGCATGGCGGGGTGGAAGCGCTGGGCGAAGCAGAAGCCCATGCCGGCCTCGGCCACGCAGCGTGCCACGCCCTCGGGCCCGATCTCTATGGCGACGCCGAGAGCCTCGAGCACGTCCGCTGTGCCCACCGACGACGAGGCGGCCCGGTTGCCGTGCTTGCACACCCGCACGCCGCAGCCGGCCGTGATGAACGCGGCCAACGTGGTGACGTTGATGGAGGCCAGCCGGTCCCCGCCCGTGCCCACCAGGTCGACCACGACGTCGCCGGCCACCTCGTCGAGCGGGCAGGGCACGGCGGCGTCGACCATGGCTCGGGCCAGACCGGTGACCTCTTCGGCCGTCTCCCCCTTGGCGTGCAGCAGGGCGAGGAAGGCGCCGACCTGGGCCGGGGTCGCGTCGCCGGCCAGCACGATGCCGAGGGTCTCCTCCGCCTCGGCCGCGCTGAGCGACTCACGCCGTGACAGGCGCGCCAGGACCTCTGGCCAGCTCAGCGCCATGACGGCCTCAGTGCCATGTCGGCCTCAGTGCCATGACGGGTCAGTCCCACCACAGGTCGCGGTCCAGGACGCCGCGGGCGATGAGTCCGAGCTGCACCTGCGAGGTGCCCTCGACGATCGTGAGCTGCTTGGCGTCGCGGTACCACTGCTCGGTGGGGTGTTCCTCCATGTAGCCGGCCGCCCCGAGCAGCTGCACGGCGAGTGACGAGGCGCGCACGGCCAGCTCGGTGGCGTGGTACTTGGCCATGGAGAGGAAGGGGACGTACTCCTTGGTGTACTTGCCGGCGTCGGCCAGCACGGCCGCCCGGTAGGTCAGCAGCCGCGCCGCCTCGATGTCCACTGCGCACTTGGCGATCTCCCACTGGATGCCCTGGAAGTCGGCGATCGTCTTGCCGAACGCGGCGCGCTGCTCGACGTACTCGGTGGCGTACATCAGGGCGCCCTCGGCCAGGCCGATGCCGCGGGCGGCCACGACGGGTCGCATGGCGTTGAGGCCCAGCATGGCCAGGCGGAACCCGCCCACCTCGCCGATCACGTTCTCCGCGGGGACGTGGACGTCGCTCAGGACCAGCTCGCCGGTGTCGACCCCCCGGACGCCCATCTTGTGGTCGGTGCGCCCCACGTCGACGCCGTCCCAGGCACGCTCGACGATGAAGGCGGTCACCGAGTCGTGGGCCCGGCTGGCCGGGTCACCCGTCTTGGCGAACACCGTGTACCAGTCCGCCTCACGCACCCCCGACATCCAGCACTTGGTGCCGTTGAGGACCCAGCCGCCCTCCGACCCGGCGTCGGGAAGGCCGCGCGTCCGCATGCCCATGACGTCGCTGCCCGCCTGGGGCTCGGAGAGCCCGAAGGCGGCCCGCTGGGTGCCATCGCAGATCGCGGGCAGGTACCGCGCCTTCTGCTCCTCGGTGCCGGCGATCATCACCGGCCCGGTGGGCAACCGGGTGAGCAGCAACATGAGCGCCGCCGTGTTGGAGTACTTGGCCACCTCCTCGATGGCGAGGGCGAGGCCCAGGATGCCCGCTCCCGACCCGCCATAGGCCTCGGGGATGCAGAGCCCCAACAGGCCGGCGTCCCGGAAGGCCTCGAAGATGTCGTGCGGGTACGTCCCCTCCTTGTCGACGGCGCGGGCGCGAGGCTTCACCTTGTCCTGAGCCAGGCGCCGCACCGAGTCGCGCAGCGCGAGCAGCTCATCGGGGAGTTCGAAGTGCACCGGCGAAGGCTATCTGACGCCGCGGCCAGGTAATTTATGGCTTCTTGACCCCTGACGACCCCGCGTCCGCGGGACCCCGCGCCGCCGAACCACCCGCTGAACCGCCCGACGAGGAGGTGGCGCGCTCGCGTTCCGAGCGGCGCCAGGCCAGGCGCAAGGAGCGAAAGCGGAGGCACCGTTGGCGCCGGCGGGCCCTCTACGCGTTGGCCTTCGTCGTCCTGCTCGCCGCGTTGGGCGCCGGCAGCATCTACGTGTACGCCACCTACCGCTTCGACCAGATCAAGAAGGTGCACGCCAAGCACCTCGTGGCCACGGCGCCGGTGAGCGACCAACAGCCCTTCACGATGCTGCTGGTCGGCTCGGACTCGCGCGCCTTCGTCGACAACTCGACGCAGGCGAACGCGTTCGGGACGGAGGCCGATGCCGCGGGCCAGCGCAGCGACGTGACCATGGTGATCCGCTTCGACCCCGCGGCGAAGACGGTCACCGTCCTGTCGATCCCCCGAGACCTGTGGGTCGACATCCCGGGGGACGAGCCGGGGATCTCGGGGATGAACCGCATCAACGCCGCCTTCAACTCCGGGCCGGACCTGCTCATCCAGACGATCGAGCAGGATCTGGGCATCCCGATCAACCACTACATGTCGGTGGACTTCCCCGGATTCTCGGGCATGGTCAACGCCCTCGGTGGCATCACCATGGACTTCCCCACCGAGGTCAAGGACGCGTACAGCGGCCTCGACGTGACCACGACCGGCTGCCAGGTCGTCAACGGGACCACGGCGCTGGCCCTGGTGCGCAGCCGGCACCTCTACTACATGGACGCCGACGGCACCTGGCAGTACGACGGGCAGTCCGACTTCAGCCGGATCCAACGCCAGGACGCCTTCTTCCGGGCCGTGCTGGCCAGGCTCAACGGCATCAGCCTCAACCCGTTCACCGTCAATTCGTTCATCGGGGCGGCGGTGGGCAACCTCACCATCGACGACACCTTCACGAAGAGCGACATGTTCAACCTGGCCGAGGACTTCCGGGGCCTCTCCTCATCGCACTTGATCACCGAGACGCTCCCGACCACCGCCTTCACGACCTCCGGCGGCGCCGACGTCCTCCAAGAGGCCCAGCCCTACGCCCAGCAGATGATCGAGTCCTTCAACCAGATCGGCTCGGCGACCACTTCGACGGCGAACCCGAGCGAGCCGGCCGGTGGCGGGCACTCGGCTGCGCCCACCACGATCCCGACCGAGGCGCACGGCCAGGTCGACGTCGACGTGCTCAACGCCTCGACGGTCGACGGCATCGCCGGCTCCACGGCGACGGCGCTGAGCGCCCAAGGCTTCACCGTGAGGGGGATCGGCGACGCACCGACGTCGCTGTCGTCCGCGGGCCCGTCACAGATCCTCTACGGCCCGGTGGGGAGCGAGGCCGCCGCCACACTGGCGTCGGTGCTCAGCGGCCCGGTGTCCCTCGTCCCCGACTCCAGCCTGAGCGGCCAGGACGTCACCCTGCTCATCGCCGGCCCGCAGCTCACCGTGACCGGGACGGGCTCGTCGGGGTCGGCCACGGCCTCGACCACCGGGTCGACGACCACGACGACCATTCCGGCAGACGTGTACACGAACACGCAACCAGAGCCCTGGAACCCGTACCCCTGCACACTCGGCCAGTCCGCCGCGCCCGCCAGCGCAACCTCGAGCACGGTGAAGGGACAGTCTGTGCCCAAGGGGACGGCCTCGGCGCGCTCGAAGCGCTGAGGTGAGTCAGGCCGACTTGCGGCGCTGGCGTACGATCCGCCGGCGCTCCCGCTCGGTCGTGCCGCCCCAGATACCCTCTCGCTCGCGGTGGGCCAGCGCATGCTCGAGGCACGCCTGGCGGACCGGGCAGTCGGCGCACACAGCCTTGGCCTCGGCCGCGTCGGCCTCGTCCTCGGTGACCGGGTAGAAGGTCTCGACGTCGAGACCCCGGCAGGCTGCTTGCTTTCGCCACGTGGTGGCGCTCATGGGAAACACTTCCTCGTCACGGATCAGGCGGATATCGGGTGTTCGCCCCGTCCGACGCCCTTTCGGTGCTGCCACAGACAGGGGGAGTCCCCGAAGAGGGCGAACGTGCAGTATCTCGCACTTTCTGAGCGCCTGTAAAGGCACGCGCACGGAATTGTCGCTGCTCAGCCTATTGGTAGCGCTTTTGTTGTGCCGAAGAGTCCGCGAGCAGCCCTTTCCGGGCTACCGGGGCAGAGCCTCGAGCTCGCGCATGGTGAACAGGGCGTGCAGCGCGATGCCTTCGGCCGCCGCCACGCTCGCCCCGCCCCCCTCCCGGTCGATGACGCACAAGGCGTCCTCGACCACGGCGCCCTCCGCCCGGAGGTCCTGTGCGGAGAGCACGAGCTGCCCGCCCGTGGTCACCACGTCCTCGATCATCACGAGATGCCGCCCGGCCACCTCACCGCCCTCGCAGACGCGCTCAGTGCCGTACTTCTTGGGCTCCTTGCGGACGAAGTACGCGGGCAGTCCGGTGACCGACGAGAGCATGGTGGCCAGCGGGACACCGCCGAGCTCCAGCCCGGCCAGGCCCTCGGTGCCCGGCGGCACCAACGGCGCCAGCGCCGCCACGATGTCGGCCAACAGGACGGGGTCGGACTCGAAGCGGTACTTGTCGAAGTAGTGGTCCGCCGTGCGGCCGGAGCGCAGGACGAACGTGCCCGTCAGGTGGGATGCCGCGTAGACGCGGGCGGCCAGCGTCACCCGGCCAGTCTGCCCCACGGTCGCGCCGCAAGGGCGGCTCAGACCGAGCGGTCGATCTTGGCGTGACCGAGCCGGAAGCGCAGGTGCGCCTGGCACAGCCCGGTGGCCCCGAGCGACCAGTTCGCCGGCGTGCTCGGGCGCTGCAGCATGGCGCAGTCGGCGCACTGGTCACCGGGCACGCCGTCGAGCTCGGTCACCAGGGCGGTGAGCTCGAGGAACTCGTCCATGGAGAGCGCTCCGTCCCGGCACCGCCTCCAGAGCTCGCTGAGGCGGATCTCCTTGCCGAGCTGCACCACGGCGGTGGGATCCGGGAAGAGCAGCGAATCATCCGCGGCCCCCGTGTCTTCGGGCAGCTCCCAGACGGCCTCGGACCAGTCGCGTCCTCGCTCCACCTCCGCCATGAGGCTGAGGTAGAGCTCCTCGGGGTTGACGTCGGGATCGAGCGCGAAGCTGAACGCCTCGTCAAGCTCTGCCCCGAGCTCTGGGTCGTACTCCCAGGCCTCGTCGAAGCGTTCCATCATGCTCCCCCTCCGCGGGGTTCGTGCACCACGACCACGCGTCGTCCCTGGCCATCGCTTCGGCGCACGGCGCGGCCGGCCTGAAGCGTTTTGCGCAGCTGTTGGGAGTTCCCCCGTCAAGGCCGCGGTGTCGTGCCGCCCGGCGTCTCTTGACGCGACAGCACCCAACCACTGGCCTCACGCCGCCCGTCACGGCACGAGACGGTGGCCCACTCGCGCGGCGTCCAGACGAAGATCGCGTCCTGGCGGTACCGAGCGGCCACAGCCAGCACGTCCGCCTGGCGGACACCGCGCACCGCCACCCCCTCCTCCTGTCGACCGGTGACGGGATCCGTGCCCAGGGCCACCCACATGGCGCCGACCAACGGGCGCAGCTCGGCCTCGAGTGCGGCCTGGCGGCGCCGGTTCACCTCGAGCCCAGGGCGCTCCTCGCCCGGGTCCCACGCGGTCAGCAGGTAGACGGGTTCGGCTGAGGGCCACGGCCACCCACCCACCTCCTCGGTCGGGGCGGGACGGACCACAACGTCTCCTTCGTCAGGGCGGCGGATCTCGACGATGGTCCGGGCGTAGCGGGTCCGGGCATCGGCCGCACCGGTCGCATCGGTCGCACCGGTCGCACCGGCCACATCGGTCATCTCCGTGACCCTACGCCCCACAGGCACCGATGCACGGGGGCAAGGCGCGCCCACGCCGTCCGGCGACCAGGTGGTGAGCCGCCGCGACGGCACCCCCAGGCGGCCTCTCACCACGGTCGGGTCCCCGGAGCGATGTGGCAGGCTGGACCCGTGCACCCCTTCCGCCGCTCCGACGTCCTGCGCCGGTTGGCCGACGAGGACTTCGACGTGCTCGTGATCGGGGGCGGGGTGACCGGTGCAGGCGTGGCCCTCGATGCGGCCAGCCGGGGCCTGCGCACCGCCCTGGTCGAGAAAGACGACTTCGCCTCGGGGACGTCGTCGAAGTCCTCCAAGATGGTGCACGGCGGGATCCGCTACCTCCAGCAGCGCGAGTTCCGCCTCGTCTACGAGAACCTTGCCGAACGCCAGCGCCTGCTCGACAACGCGCCGCACCTGGTGTCGCCACTTCCGTTCCTCATCCCGCTCTTCGGGCGCGACGGCGTGGTGTCCAAGACGGTGGCGCGCTCGTACTCCTCGGCGCTGTGGATGTACGACGTCACGGGGGGCTGGCGCATCGGCCGGCGACACCAGGAAGTCACCAGGGCCGAGGCGCTGAGCCACCTCCCGACCCTCGACACCGAGCACCTGGTGGCCGGCTTCTTGTACTTCGACGCCCGGGCCGACGACGCCCGCCTGACCCTGGCCCTGGCCCGCACCGCCGCGTTCGAGTTCGGGGCGGCGATGGCCAACTACACCGCGGCGGTCCGGCTCTCCAACGGATCCGGTGGCCGCACGGTGGGCGCCGTGGTCCGACCAGAGTTCGGCGACGGCAAGGAGTTCGAGGTCCGCGCCCGGGTCGTGGTCAACGCCACGGGCGTGTGGGCCGACGCCGTACGTGCCCTCGACGAGGGCACCAACCCCCGCTCGATCCGGCCGGCGAAGGGCGTCCATGTCACGGTGCCCGCCGAGCGCCTCCCTTGCGACGTGGCGGCGGTCATCCCGGTTCCCCACGACCGACGGTCGATCTTCGTCGTGCCCTGGCCCGAGACCGACCTGGTCTACCTGGGAACGACCGACACCGACTACGCCGGGCCGCTCGACGACCCCCCCTGCACGCCCGAGGACGTCGACTACCTGCTCGACGCGGCGAACGCGGTGACGACCTCGCACCTCACCCGGGCCGACGTGACCGGGGTGTGGGCCGGCCTGCGCCCGCTGCTGGCGCCGGCCGAGGGGGGTGCGCAGGTGTCGGAGCGCACGGCCGACCTGTCTCGCCGGCACACCGTGCGCACCTCGTCCCACGGTGTCGTCACCGTGACCGGCGGCAAGCTCACGACCTACCGCAAGATGGCTCAGGACACGATCGACGCCGTCGTGCGCGTGCTCGGCGAGTCCCCACACCGGCGCCGCTGCGTGACCAAGAACCTCCCACTGCGCGGAGCCACCGCCAAGGCGCGCGACCCGGTGTCGATGGCCCAGCCCGGGGCGCGCCTGCTGGCCCGCTACGGCACCGACTCCGGCGACGTCGCGGCCCTGGCCGACGGCCGTCCCGAGCTCCTCGCACCGGCCATCGCGGGGCTGCCCTACACGGGTGCCGAACTGCTCTACGCCGCACGCGAGGAGATGGCCTGCACGCTCGACGACGTGTTGGCCCGGCGCACCCGCGCCTCGATCCAGCGGGCCCAGTCCACGGTGGCGGCGGCCCCCAGCGTCGCCGCCCTCCTGGCGCCCGAGCTGGGCTGGGACGCTCGCCGGGTGGCCGAGGAGGTGGCGGCATTCACCGGGTCCACCCAGAAGGAGCTCCTCACGGCCGGCCTCGAGGTGGCGTGACCCCCAGCGTGCGATGACCGAGCCGACCCCCGTCACCACGATCGACGCCGCCGCCGGAGCGGTGACGGACCGCCTGGGCGCGGCCACCGCCGCCGTGCCCGACGAGCTGCTCGAGCGCATCGCGGCCAGCGGGGCCGGCGTGCGCACCGACGACGAGGCCCGGGCCGAGGCGGGGCGGGACTGGTGGCCGATCGCCATCGACTGGGCCGTCGAGGGCGCCGTCCCGCAACGCCCGGCCGCCGTGGTGCGGCCAACGTCCACCGAGCAGGTCGCCGCCGTCCTCGCCGCGTGCCACGCCGCAGGCGTGCCGGTCACCCCGGCCGCGGGCCGCAGCGGCGTGTGCGGCGGGGCCGTCCCGGTGCACGGGGGCGTCGCGCTGGACATGACCGCCGACGCCGGCGTGCGCCGCGTGGACGAGACTTCGCTCACGGCGGACGTGCGTGCCGGCACCTTCGGCCCCGACCTCGAGGCAGCGCTGGGCGCCGTGGGGACGGGCTACACCCTCGGGCACTGGCCCCAGTCAATGGACCTCTCCACCGTCGGGGGTTGGCTGGCCTGCCGAGGGGCCGGTCAGTACTCCACCCGCTACGGGAAGATCGAGGACATGGTCCTCGGCCTCGAGGTCGTGCTGGCCGACGGCCGCACGGTGCGCACCGAGGGAGCGGCCCCTCGGGCCGCCACCGGCCCAAACCTGACCCAGCTGTTCGTGGGGAGCGAGGGCACCCTGGGTGTCATCACCGAGGCCCGCCTGCGCATCCATCCGCGCCCGGCCGCCCAGGACCGGCGCGCCTTCGGCTTCGCCACCTTCGAAGCCGGGCTCGAGGCCTGCCGGATGATCCTGCGCCGCGGCGCCACCCCGGCCGTGGTGCGCCTCTACGACCGGACCGAGTCGGGCCGCAACTTCGAGCAGCCCGACACCAATCTGCTGGTCGTTCTCGACGAGGCCGACCCCGAGATCCTGGCCGCCACGATGGCCGTCGTCGACGCCGAGTGCTCGCCCGCGTCGGGCGCCGCCACGCTCGACCCTGCGCTCGTCGAGCGCTGGCTCTCCCACCGCAACGACGTCTCGGCCCTGGCCCCGCTCTGGCGTGCCAGCGTCGTGGTCGACACGGCGGAGATCGCCGGGCCCTGGGCCGCGCTCCCCGCGCTCTTCGAGGAGGTGGTCGGGGCCCTGACCGCCCTCGAGGGCACCTTGGCCGCCTCGGCCCACCAGTCGCACGCCTACCTCGACGGCGCCTGCCTGTACTTCACCTTCGGCGGGCGCGGGCCGGAGGGCGACGCCGCCTGGCGCGAGGACTACTACCGGCGCTGCTGGGATGCCGTCACCGCCGCCACGTTGGCCCACGGCGCCGCGATCAGCCACCACCACGGCATCGGGCTCAACCGTTCACGCTTCCTGCCCGAGGCCCTCGGAACGGGGTTCGAGGTCCTGCGCGGCCTCAAGGCCACCTTCGACCCGGCGGGCATCCTCAACCCGGGGAAGTTCGGCCTCCCCTCTCCCTTCGGGCCGGCGCCGTGGGCATGAGGGCATGAGCGCGTCCGCCGGCGACATCCTCGTCGTCGACGTCGGCACCTCGAGCGTCCGGGCGGCCGTCGTGCGGCCCGACGCCACCGTGGTGCACGAGCACCAACTCCTGCTGCTCCCCGATTCGCCCGCCCCCGGACTGGTGGAGTTCGACGCCGCCGCCATGGCCGACTCCGTCCTCACCGTGGCGCGGGCGGCGCTCGAGGCGGGCGGACCGGTGGCCGGCGTGGGCATCGCCAACCAGCGCGCCTCGAGCATCGTGTGGGAGCGCGCCACCGGTCGGCCGGTGGCTCCGGGCATCGGCTGGCAGGACCTGCGCACCGTCGGCACCTGCCTGGCGCTCCAGGCCGAGGGCGTCCGCCTGGCCCCCAACACGTCGGCCACCAAGCTGCTGGCCATCTTGGACGCGGCCGACCCCGACCGCGAGCGCTCCGAGCAGGGCGAGCTGTGCTTCGGGACAGTGGACACCTGGGTGGCCTGGACGCTCTCGGGCGGGGCGGCCGCCGGCAGCGACGCCCTCCACGTGACCGACGCCACCAACGCCGCCGTGACCGAGCTGGTGGACCCGGCCACAGTCGGGTGGGACGACTCGCTGCTCGACAAGCTCCGCATCCCGGCCGCCCTGCTGGCCTCCATCGTCGATTCGTCGGGCACCGTCGGCGCGGCGACGGCGCTCCCGGGCGCGCCGCCCATCTGCGGCATCGCCGGCGACCAACAGGCGTCACTGGTCGGCCAGGGCTGCACGCGACCCGGCTTGGCCAAGGCGACCTTTGGGACGGGCGGGATGCTCGACCAGTGCACGGGCTCCGGCGCCGGCCCGGTCGAGGCGGGGCGCGGCGACGCTGGCACCTTCCCCATCGTCGCCTTCCGGGTCGCTGGGACGACGACCTGGGGCACCGAGGCCGTGATGCTCTCGGCGGGCACCGCGGTCGAGTGGCTCCGTGACGACCTGGGGATCCTGGCCACGTCTTCCGAGTCGGCCACGGTGGCGGCCCGGTGCGAGTCACCCGGCGACGTGTGGTTCGTCCCAGCCCTCCTGGGGCTCGGCACGCCCGTGTGGGACTTCGGGGCGCGCGGCGCCCTGGTCGGGCTGACCCGCGGCTCGGGGCGGCCCGAGATCGTGCGCGCCGTCCTCGAGGGGGTGGCGCACCGGGGGGCCGACCTGGTCGAGGCGTCGGAGGCCGACAGCGGCTACGCCATCCGCACGCTGCGCATCGACGGCGGCATGGCGGCCAACGAAGTCTTCGTGGCGGCGCTGGCCGACGCCATCGGCCGGCCGGTGGAGATCTCGCCCGTCACCGAGGCCACGACGCTCGGCGCCGGGCTCCTGGCCGGTCTCGCCGTGGGCACCTACGCGTCGACCGACGAGCTGGCCGGCACGTTCTCACCCCGCTGGGTCGTCGAGCCCCGCCGCGACGAGGCCGCCCGGGCCGCTTGGCGCGAGCGATGGCTCATCGCCCGCGCCAAGGCCGAGGCCACCATCCCCGAGCTCTCGGGGATCTCCTTCTGAACGGGGCGTCGCCCGGCTCAGAAGGAGACCGCGCACCGAGTCGGCTCCCCCTTCCCGTCCTTCCACCTCGTCGCCAAGGTCACGGTAGGCCCCGGCTCCCAGAGGCGTTAGAGCTGAACGACCGGGCGGATCGGCCCCTTTGCGGAAGGAAGAACGGACAGGCCGAACGGCTCGAGCCGAACAGGCCGGCTCCGTCAGCGTCTCGGCCTCCGGGGCCTCAGCGGGTCAGGTGTCAGCGCGTCAGGTGTCAGCGCGTCAGGTGTCAGCGGTGCCGATCCCGCCGCAGCGGGCACAACGAACGGAGCACGTGGTCGGCGACCGACGCCGCGCTTGCCACGCACGCCGCGCCGGTACCGACGGCCAGGCGCGTCGCACCGCCCACGACGTGAGCGGGCAGCCTGACCGCCTCGACCGGGACCCTGGCGGCGCACCGGACGACGTCCTCGAGACCACGGCCCGGTCCGCTGCGGGCGTCCCCGCTCCCGACAGCCGGAGGAACCACGGTCAGGCCGGCGGTCGGCTCGAGCGTTGGTTCGGACCCCCTCGCACCTCCCATCTTCGACACCATCGGCGCCACCGGCGCGGCCTCCGCCCGCTCCTGCCCACCGAGCGCGTGACGTGGCCGGCCCACGAAGTCCATGTCGCTCTCGTAGACCCAGTCGTACTCGTCGTCCGCGTCGTGGAAGTCCTCCTCGAAGTCCCACTCGTCGACGACCCCGAGAGGCGCTTCGTCCGCCCCGCGGACACCTGCGACACCGAAGCTCTGATCGGCCTCCTCCTCGACCCCCTCCTGGCCCTCGAACTCTTCGACCCACTCGATGTCTTCGGCTTCGTCGATGTCTTCGGCTTCGTCAGGCTCCCCCGCCCCCGCCGCGGCCTCGGCCCCGACACCACCCACACCGGCGGCATGGTCTGCGTCCAGCGGACGACCATCGTCGACCTCGTCGGCCTCGGCGGCCACGCTCCGGACCCGCTCGTCGGCCACGTGCACGCCCGCGGCGAGATCCTCGTCCAGGTCGTCGAGGTCGTCTCCCCGGCCCTCGCTGCGAAACGTCGGCACAGAGCGAACAGGGTGCATGAAGACCGTGCCCCGGCCGGGACCGAAGTCGCTCGAGACGCCACCGCCCCTGCCACCCGGCGTGATGCCGCCGTGACCCGGGACGACCGTCCCGCTCAGGTCGGCCATGCCGTCCGCCGTCAGGGAGACCGATCCGCCCTCGTCGGCACCCATGGCGGCGTAGCGCTGGGTCGAGCGGTGCTGCTCCACCAACTTGCACGCCCGGCGTTCGGAGATCTCGTATTGGCGGACCAGGTAGTCCACCGCATCTCTCCGCCGCGCCGGGCTCAGAATTTTCCCCGGTTCAGGTCCTGCAGCATCTGGATGTCGCGGGCCTGCTCGGCGATCGTGCGTTTCAGGCGTGCGTTCTCCTGCTCGAGCTCGTGCAGGCGCTCGGCCTCCTCGCCTTGCATGGATCCGTAGCGGGCCTTCCAGCGGTAGTAGGTCTGCTCGGTGATGCCGAGCGTCTTGGCCGCGAGCCCGATCGACATCCCGTCTTCGGTCAGCCGCTCGATCTCCGCCAGCTTGGCGACGATCTCCTCCACGGTGTGTTTCTTCGCCGGCACGTCCGCTTCCCCCCCTAGGCTTCTCCCACTTGGGAGTCAAGGCTGAATCCGACACGGAGTTGTCGACATGTTGTCGACCCCGGTTCGCACAACGGGATCACAATTCTCCTCGTCCGATGCGCTTCGGGGCCGGCCGCACCCGCTCTGGGGACCGGCCGGACCCGCTCCCAGCAGGACAAATGCTATCTGCCGCCCCGCTCGGGTCGGGAACGCTCAGAGACTGGCGGCGTGCGCCAAGGCCTGGTCCCAGCTGGCACCGGCCTGGAGGAGGGGCCGGAACCCCATGAGCTGGCGGGGCCGCCCGACGGCCATGACGGCCCGGAGGCGGCCCGACCGTCCGAAGACGGCGACGAACCTCCCCTCCTCGAAGGACCCGTCGACGAGCTGGACCTCGTCGTCGCCGCGTGGGCTGCCCAGCACCTGGAAGCGGATCCCGAACTGGTCGGACCAGAAGTACGGGACGGGCGAAAAAGGCGCGGCGTCAGCCCGGCCGGCCAGGAGGCTGCGCGCCGCGGCGACACCGGCCTCGGCTGCGACCTGCCAGTGCTCGATCCGGATCAGGTCCTCCCCTTCGGGGTGTCGCCACAGCCAGCGCGCCACGTCGCCCGCGGCGACGACCCTGTCGGCCGCGAAGAGGCGGTCGTCGCAGACCACGCCGTTCTCCAACGTCAGCCCCGACTCCTCGAGCCAGCCGACGGCGGGAACCACTCCTATGCCGACCACCACCACGTCGGCCCCGAGCGACTCACCCCCGGCCAGGTCGACGGCCAGGCCCGCGCCATCGTCCGCCTTGCGCACGCCTTGCACGGAGACCCCCGTGCGCAAGTCCACCCCGTGCGCGCCGTGCAGCGTGGCGCAGTACGCACCGAGCAGGGGGCCGAGCACGGTGCGCAACGGGATGTCGAGCACCTCGAGCGTCGTCACCCGGCAACCGAGCCCGGCGCAGGTCGAGGCCACCTCGGCGCCGATGAAGCCGGCGCCGATGACGATGACCCGTGCCGCCTCGTTGGCCGTGACGGCCGCTCGCAGCACCAACGCGTCGTCCAACGTGCGCAGGGTGAACAGGCCATCGCGCTCGGTGAGCGCCTCGGTCCCCGGCAGCCGGCGGACCGCCGCTCCGGTGGCGATGACGACGCCGTCGGCCGCCAGCGTGGCGCCGTCGTCGAGGCAGACTCGGCGCCCGTCCGCGTCGAGCGACACGGCACGTCGCCCCAGCACCTCGTGCACCCGCAGCTCACTCGAGCGCCGCTTGTCGGCCAGGACCGCCTTCTCGGGCGGCCAAGTGCCGGCCAGGACCTGCTTGGAGAGCGGCGGTCGGTCGTAGGGGAGGTGCCGCTCCTCGCCCACGAGCGAGATCGCCCCGTCGAAGCCCTCCGTGCGCAGCGTCTCCACGCAGCGCCAGCCGGCCAGCGAGGCGCCGACGACAACGACCGTGCCGTCGGTGGGCACGCCCGTGCCCAGAACCTCGCTCATTGGCCGAACATGGCCATCCACTCCCGTGCGGAGCGGGGCCGGAACACGTAGTTCCACTTCCGGGTCTCCCCCATGGAGGCCGAGGGGTCGGCCGAATAGAGGTGACCGGGGAACAAGATGGCGTCGTCGGGCACCTTGGCCAGCCGGGTGTGGATCGAGTCGTACATTGCCAAGGGGTCGGCCCCGGGCAGGTCGGTGCGCCCGCAGCCCTCGAGGAAGAGGGTGTCGCCCGCCACCAGACGCCCGTCGACGAAGAAGCACTGGCTGCCCGGCGTGTGGCCCGGTGTGTGGATCAACTCGATCCCCACCTCGCCCACCCGGAGCACCTCGCCGCTGTGGTGGGCGACCAGGTCGTCGCGTCCCACTCCGGTCGTGCGCTCGACCCAGGGCACCTCGTCGGCCTGGACGTGCACGGGCACCTGCACCCTCTCGAGCAAGGCGCCGATGCCCTCGACCGACCACCCGCCCATGTGCCCGCCCACGTGGTCCGGGTGGTAGTGGGTGCCGAGCACGCCCACCAGGCGCATGCCGTCGCTCTCGACGATGTCGAGCAGCTCCCCCACGGCGTAGGCCGGGTCCACGATGACCGCCTCGCCGGTCTCGCGGTCACCGATGAGGTAGACGAAGTTGACCATGCCACGGGCCATCTGGTCGCCCCGGGCGAAGTCGCGGCCAGAGAGCAGCTGGCGGAAATAGAGGCGGTCCCCGGGCGGCGCCCCGGGGACCACGGGGTCGTCACTCATCGCCACTGCCCCCCGCCTCGCCGGCCGACTCGGCCGCCAGCGCGTCGAGGCGCGGCACCAGCTCCTCGACCTGGGACCGGGTCTGGCGCAACCGTCGGTCCAGCTCGTCGATCAATGCGGTGGCCCGCTCGAGGCGCCCCACGAGGACGTCGACGTCGACCTCCCGCTGCTCGAAGAAGTCCACGATCGCATCGAGCTCCCGGCTGGCCTCCGTGTAGCTCAACTGCTCCACCGGGACGGGCTCCTCTGCCGCGCTCACCACCGTCCTCCTGAATCGTCTCCATGTGCCCCCACATCGTGCACGTCCGCTGCCTCAGGCGTGTCGTCCGCTCCACCCTCGGCGGCAGCGTCCTTGACGCCCTCCACCCGGCTGCGGACCGTACCGTCGGCCAAGCGTGTCACGATCTGCTGGGAGACCACCAGGTCACCGACGCCGCGCACCAAGGTGCCGTCCACGGTCAGCGTCAGGGAGTAGCCGCGCTCGAGCTGGCGCTCCACGTCGTAGGCTGCCAGCAGCCGCCGCCAGGACACGAGGCGCTCCTCTTGGCGGCCCAGGTGGCCGGCCGCCAGCGGGCCGAGGCGGGCGGCCCGGGACCGCAGCCCGACCTCGCAGGACTCGATCCGGGCGGGCGAATCCCGCCCGAGCACCACGGCGCGGGCCGACAGTCGCTCGCGGTGCACGCGGAGCTGGTGTCGAGCTGCCGCGGTCAGCCGGCTCCTGGCCTGGGAGTCGCGCGCCTCGGCGACGGTCAGGAAAGCAGGCACCCGCCGGGCCAGCCGGGCGGCCGGCGCCGACACGCGGGCCGACCACCAGCCCTCGACCAGGGCCACGATCTGCTGGCCGCAGGCAGTGGGCGTGATGCACACGCGCCCCGCCACGACGTCGGCCACCGTCTCGTCGCCGCTGTGCCCGATCCCGGTGAAGACGGGCTTGGGACACGTCGCCACGGCGCGGGCCACCACCTCGGTCTCGAACGCGGCGAGATCCGCCTTGGCCCCTCCCCCGCGCACCATGGCGATGACGTCGCAGTCGCTGCGCCCCAGCATGGCCAGGGCCCGTGCGATGGAGACCGGCGCCCCGGGCCCCTGGACGGGGACCTTCACGTGCGAGACCCGGAACCCCAGGCCCGAACCGGTCAGCTGCCCGAGGAAGTCGCGGCACCCCTCGGTCCCCGGGCTGGCCACCAGGCCGACGTGCACCGGCACCTCGGGCACGGGCGCCGAGGCGTTGCGGACCAGCAGCCCTTCGGCCTCCAGCGTGCGCAGGAGTCGGGCGCGATCGGCCGCCATCCGCCCCAACAGCGCGGTGACATCGATCTCGACGAGGACCAGGCTCACCTCGCCCTTGGCCCGGTAGAGGTCGATGGTCCCGCGCAGGACCACGACCATCCCCTGGGCCAGCTCGATCCCCTCCTTGGCCAGTGCGTGGCGCACCGGGCCCCAAGTCGTGCGCCAGCACTTGACCTTGAGGGTGGGCACCCCCCCGCGCCCCCGCATTGCGCCGCCGCCGTCGTCGGGGTCGACGAGGTCGAGGTAGAGGTGACCCGAACGGTGGTCGGAGAGGTGGGCGATCTCGCCACGGACCCACAGGGGCCGGTGGCGCGGGAAGGCGCGGGTGAGCGCCCCCTCGACAGCCTCGTAGAGGCCGCCGATCGAGAGGACGTCGGGGTGGGTGTCGCGGTGCACCGCGGGGTCAAAGCCGTGTTGGCCGTTCCTGGCCGCCGCGCGGGGCACCACCTCGACCTGGGGCGGGGACTCGGGATCGAAGAGCTGGCGAGGGCCGTCGGGCATCGCCGCCACCCTATCGACGGAGTGCGCGCTCCTTGTGATCCCGATGGCGCCGCCTGCCACATCCGACGCCCCTGCGGCGGACAAAGACGGCCCGCCACCTGTCGATCCCGTGGTCATGGGCGTCTTCGTGCGCGGCGGGGCCGCGTCCTGGCCGTCGTGGCGGCGCTCGTCGCGGGGGTGGCCCGGCTGCACGGCCGGACTCGCCGCTGCACCGGGGCTCCCAACTCCCCTTCGCCTTCCTGCAGTCGTGGTCGAGGCCTGCTCTGGCCACGCGGGGGACTAGGAGGCCCTGCGTCGCCGTCCCTGCGCCGACACCCCGCTCCCACTTCCTCGGGAACTCCGCGTGTGTCCGCGGGCCCGCCGCCGGCTCGCCAGAAGAGATCCTTGCCCTGCCAGGTGGCCGGCGCCGGCCAGGGCGATGCCCGCCACGATGGCACTGGCCCTGGCCGCGCCCCAGGGATCCCCCCGGACCGCCTGCCCCAAGGCGCGCGGAACGCCTCGGGTCAAGGCCCGGCTCACGAAGCCGATGTCCGCCGACAGGCTGGCTGCCTCCTCCATCTGGCGGAAGGCCTCGACCTTTCCCTTGTTCACGATGAAGCAGCGCCGCCAGAAGTAGTGCCAAGTCGTACGCGTCCTCGGTACATAGTGACGCACCCGCGCCATCGGCTCGTACACGATGCGCTGGTCAGGGAACGAGTGCACGAGGCGGTGACACATGTCCATGTCGTCGTGGTTGTCGGAATGGAAGCCACCGATCGCGGCCAGGGCCTCGCGCCGCACAGACATGTTCGCCCCGATGAGCCGCGCCAGCGTCGCCCGGGACTCAGGGAGACCGTCGTACGCACACCCGAAGACCCAGTCGAACTCGACCGGGAACCAGAGGGGACGCGTCCTCTCGAACTCTGGGAGGGGGGCACCTCCGACGGCGATCACCCGCCCGTCGTCGTAGGGCACGACAAGCCGCTCCAGCCAGTCCGGGTCTGCCCGGGCATCGTCGTCGAGGAAGACCACGATGTCACCCTGGGCGATCTCGGCGGCGGAGTTCCGCGCCGAGCCGAGACGGCCCTCGTACTTGTTGGCGATGACGACCACGGATATTTGCGCCTTGTCACGGCCCGTCGGCCACTCGCTCTGGCACCGTTCCAGCAGTGCGTCGTTATGGTCGACGCAGAGGATCACCTCGAGGGGCACGCGCTCTTGGTGCAACACCGACTCCACCGATCGCACGAGGAGGGCCCAGCGCTCCTCCGTGTAGGCACAGATGACCACCGACGCCGTCACCATGACGTCCTCATCCGCCCGTTGCCGGCTTTCGGCGGCGACGAGAGACCGAGCCGAGGGACCGAATCGTCGACGAGGAACCCTCCCTCCAGGCCAGCAACCACTCGCGGTCGCGCGCGGTGCCTGCCACCGGGATGCTCCACTCGTTGATCGCAAATTGTGAATGGACTCAGCGCGTGCCCCTCTCGGTACTCGCTCCCGAAAGGATCTCCCCGTACAGGCCGAGGATCTCGTCGGCACAGTCGTCCCATGTCGGCAGATTCGGGGCATGGGGATCAGGACGGCGTGCCACGTCGGCCAACACCTCGGCCAGGGCGCGCGGTGAAGCGTCCACCGGCACCGCGACGGCGAGGCCCTCGGCCGCCAGCT
>Ga0187784_10000300_pt1 | contig 35195 bp, 28 predicted proteins | sample 1015_SJ02_MP15_2_FD_132964 | JGI IMG/M metagenome (GOLD analysis project Ga0187784, IMG submission 132964) | Tropical peat soil microbial communities from peatlands in Department of Meta, Colombia - 1015_SJ02_MP15_20_MG | ecosystem: Environmental > Terrestrial > Soil > Wetlands > Peat | place... | reverse complement strand
GCGAGGCTTCGCCGGACGAATTACTCCGTCTCACGCTCGCTCGGCTACCTGTCGAATGGGCAATTACAGGGTAAGCTCCTTTCAGCTTACGAGATCAGCCAGGTTTTCCTGGCACACCCCCGACAGGGGCCGAACCATGTTGATGTTCAACCCTTCCGGGGTGGACAAGGTTGTGGGGTTCGTGCCCGTAGGTTTCATCCCGCGACTGCGGGACTACTCACGGGGTGGCCCCTTGTGGGGCCATAATCACTCGACCTTCTACACTCCCAACTCCTGTGCCGCGCCAGGAGTGTCCAAACAGGAGTGTCCAAACGTGACAGAGAACACCTTTTGTGTTGTAATAGCGGCTTCGAGTTGAAGCTCGGAGATGTTGGTTGTCGGGCTTACCAACATTGCATCAACGAATCTATATAATCGTGAAATTCCACGGAGGAAAAATGAAGAAGAAGCTTGCGATCTGGATCACCTTGCTGACGCTGCTGTGCGCCTTAGCAATTCCTGTGGTACGCACGACACTGGCCACCCCCACGCCCGCTCCGGCCGAGCACCCGGATTATAAGGATGCCATTAACGATCTTCGGAATGCCCGGAAGCACCTCGAAAAGGCCCTTGCCGACGGATACGGACATCGCGATAGAGCAATGCACTCGATCGACAATGCTATCCGAGAGTGCGAAGAGGCGGTGCGAGTTCTTCAGTAAAGCCGGGCGGACCGCAAAATAGCCTAGTCGTGCATTCGGTCGCATAGTGTGTCCCGTAGGGGCGAGGCGGCGAAGGTGTGAAAAAATCGGGAACCTGTCATGCTGAGCGCAGCGAAGCATCTCTGCAGTTCTTCGCAAGTGCTTGAACCAAGAGCAACTGCGGAGATCCTTCGCTTCGCTCAGGATGACAGCCGGTCGATTTTTTCACACCGTCGGCGCCTCGCCCCTACCCGCGGTCTTTCCGCGCGCTTGCGTGTATGCCTCTGACCGCCTCGGAGTCCTCTTTCCCTTTACGCCCCTCCGCTCTCCAACTGGCTTGCAATCGCTGTAACTGTTAAGATAGCTCGTCTTAATTTGTGGTTAGTTTATGTGACAAGGAGACGTCTTTATGAAATCCAATTCTTCTCGCCGTGACTTTCTCTCTGCGGGATTGGCACTCCCCGTCGCCGGGCTGGCTTCTACCGCCGGCTTTGGCAAAGCAACCGTGCAATCATCGTCGCCACCGTCGCTCGCATCCACACCGAAACTGACTTATCGCACGCTCGGGAAAACAGGCCTGAAGGTCACTTCGGTCGGGTTTGGCTGCATGGTGACCTCCGACGCGAGCGTCATCGAGCGCGCCTCGGATCTCGGTATCAATTATTTCGATACGGCGCGCGGCTATCAGCATGGCAACAACGAGCGGATGGTGGGTGCGGCGCTCAAGAAGAACCGCAGGAACCTCGTCCTCTCCAGCAAGTCCGGAGCGCACACCAAGGAAGCCGCTTTGAGCGATCTGGACACCAGCTTGCGTGAGCTGGGCACCGACTTCCTCGACGTCTGGTATCTGCATGGCAAAGACAGACCGTCGGATGTTCTGGATGAACTGTTTGAGGCCCAGCAGTTGGCCAAGGAGCAGGGAAAAGTCCGCTTCGCCGGCCTCAGCACGCACAAGGCAAAGGACATGATTCCGTTCCTGGTTGAGAGAAGCGCTGTGGACGTGGTCCTGACCACGTACAACTTCACCATGGATAAAGGCATGGGCGAAGTAATTGAGCAGGCCAGCAATGCCGGCATGGGCGTGGTGGCGATGAAGGTGATGGCGGGCGGCTACCGCCCAGGAAATCCTCGTCGCGCATTTTATCCACAACTCACGCGAGATGGCGCCCTGCTGGCCGCGCTCAAATGGGTGCTGAAGAATCCGAAAATAAACACCACTATCCCGAGCATGACCGACATGGACCAGCTCGAGGAAAACCTCAGAGCCATGGCGGAGCCTTACTCTCAGATCGAGGAGAAACTGCTGGCGCAGCGACTCGAGCAGATCAGCCCCCTCTATTGCCGGATGTGCAATGAATGCGAAGGGACTTGCGCGAAAGGCCTGCCGGTGGCCGACCTGCTGCGTTATCTCACCTACGCCGAGGGTTATGGGCAATTCTCGCTGGGGCGCGAGCACTTCCTGGCCCTTCCCCCGGAGGTCACCTCCGTGCGCTGCCAGGAGTGTGCGAGTTGCAGCGTGACTTGCCGGTTCGGCGTTATGGTGGCCAGTCGGCTGGCGCGCGCGCAGGAATTGTTCGCGTGAGATCTCTGGTGTGGTGTCCCCCGTTATTGTCGGCGATGTGTACCTTGGCAGACCCCCCCTCATCCGCCTGCGGGCCGAAGCGGGTTGTGCGCCCCGAGCGCCCGTCACCCTTCGGCGGGCGAAGGCCCGGCTCGCCCCGGCTGAAGAAAACGCCGGCGGCGGCCCACCCTCTCCCCCAAGGGGGAGAGGGGCGGGGGAGTGTGGGGCTATTTTCAAGGATCAGGTGGATCAGGTCACTAAAGTTAGTTCTCATACTGCTGGCGGCCGCTTCCGCCGCGCCGGCGGCGGAGGTGGCGGACTGCCACTTGGTGGCGGGCTGGGAACAGCAAGGTCGCGCGCGCCGCTTCACCGCCGACAACCTGTTCGAGTACATCGATGGGAACGCCGAAGGCTATCTTCTCTACGGCTTCGTTCAAATGCGGGGGGTGACCTGCAAATCGGGGGGCGAATCCATCCTCGTCGATGTCTTTGAGATGACCGACGCCGACTCCGCTTACGGAGTCTTTACGGCGAATCTCGATCCCCACCTGCCGATCGAGAAGGTCGGCATGGGTGGCCAAATCACGCCGCGCCGGGCGCTCTTCTGCAAGGGCAAGTATTACGTCGAGTTGGCGGCCCACTCCCAAAAAGGCCAAGCGGCAGCGCTGCGGGCGTTTGCAAGGGAAGCGGAGAACCGTATACCGGGCCGTGCCACGCCCCCGGCCGAACTCTCCTGGTTCCCCACCGAAAAGCTGGCCTCGGTGCGCTTGATTCCAGAGAGTGTCTTGGGACTCCGCCTGCTGAAGCGCGGCTTCGTGGCCCACTATGACGAAGGCCAGGCCTTCGTAGTGATTGAACAATCGCCGCAGTCCGCAGCAGCCGTTTTGAGCCAATTGCGACAGCGATTCGGCGAAGCCGCGCCGGCGCAGGTTGCGGACGAAGCCTTCCAGGCCGATGACCAATACCTGGGCGGGATGTGCATCTTCCGCAAGGGCCGACCTCGGCGGGTTCGCCAATATGCCGGACGCGAGAGAGGCTACGACACAAGCCGCTTCGCTCTCCGAACATATACCGGGAATGTAGAACGCAGTGATCAGTTTACAGTCGGCAGTCGAAAGTTGAGGGTGTCCTTCCACAGCGTAGCACCCAACGTAGGCCGATTTGACCTACGCGGTTCGGGGGCGAGGATGGCAGTCATGATCTTGGCGTGGCGAATAAGGCTGTGCCTGGCCTTCTTGCTGTTGCTCATTTGGGGCGCCGGGGGAGGGCTGGGCCAAGTCGAACCCGAAGAAACAGTGTTTCAGAGTGGAGGACTTCAGTTACACGGATTCATTTGGAAGCCTTCAGGGAGCGGCCCCTTCCCAGCGATTCTATGGAATCACGGCAGCGAGAAAAGGCCAGGTTCGCAGCCGCCCCTCGCCAAGTTCTACACCGAGCATGGTTACGTGTTCTTCGTTCCGCATCGCAGCGGGCAGGGTCGTTCTCCGGGTGAGTATATTCAGGACTTAGTTGCGCAGGCACCCCCCTCGGAGCGTGGGCGACGAATGATCGAACTCCAGGATGAGCGGGTTGCCGACGTTGTTACCGCCCTGGATTTCTTGAAATCGCAGCCTTTCGTGGACCCCGGCCGGATTTCCATATCGGGCTGCTCCTACGGGGGCATTCAGACGTTGCTTGCTGGTGAACGCAATCTAGGGGTAAAGGCGCTGGTGCCGTTCGCTCCCGGAGCCATGGCGTGGGAGGGAAACCCGTATGTTTCAGATCGGCTCCTTCAAGCGGTAGATCACGCCAAAGCGCCTATCTTTCTCCTTCAGGCGAAAAACGATTACAGCCTCGGGCCGAGTCACGCTCTGAGCAAGGAAGCCAACAAAAAGCATAAGGATTTCCAGTCCAAGATCTATCCTGCCTTCGGCAGTACGCATCAAGACGGGCACTGGGGGTTTTGCACGGCTGCGACGGACGTATGGGGGAACGATGTGCTGGCATTTCTCGAGGCGCAAATGAAGAACGGGAAATAATGTGAGATGTCGGGACCTATGGTCCCACCCTTGACGAGTTTACTTTTCCGCCCCCTTAATCACCTTCAGGAAGTCGCTCCCCGACCCAATGGTGCCGATCGGCCCTGGTTTATAGGTCGGATCGCGGTAAACCCAGATTCCTCTTGGTTGCTGACCGCCGGTGATGGGCGTGGCCGAAAACAAGACGTAATCGTGCTCGCCAATTTTGAAGCGCGCCTGGCCGTATTCAGCCTCGGCCTCCACCGCGCCTTCGATAGGCTTCAGCAGAAATCCAAAAAGCCCTTCGTTGGGAACGAAGATTGCTGCGTAGGAACCCTCGCCCTGCGCGCTCGCTGAGCCCACTCCTTTGATGAGAAGCTCTTTGTCTCGAACCAGGGCGGGCTCGGCCAGCACGATTTGGTTCGGCTTGGGCTCTAATGGATAGTCCTCCGCCCAGAAACGCGCACGGCGATCCAACACACGACCGGTCAACAAGAGCTTGCCACCGCCCTCGACAGGAATCTCGAGCACTTGGCCGGGAATGTACTCATACTTATGCGGCGTGGTGCTGGCCAGCATCTGGCGCTCCATCTCTTCGAACGTGGGCCTGACCTCGACGGATTCTTGGGTTGGACGTCCCTCCGGACCGGCCGCCGGCGCGACTTCAAAGCGGCGGGTTCTGATAGACAGCCGCACGAGTTGGTACTGGACCTCATCCACGTCGACGATAGCCGCCAATATCTCCTTGGGTTCGCCAGAAACGTGAACTCTGGTGATAACGGCCGGTTTCCCGCGATAGCCCGCCTGCACCTGATTCCCCCAACTGCCCATCCGGTCGGGTGAAGTGACGTTGAATTGAAACCAGAGGCCTGCCACCTGCGCGTGCATCCAGCCCAGTCCCACCGAGAGGCCCAGAATGGCAAACAGTCCCGCGCCCAGGGCAAAGCGGGGGACCAGCACACGCGCGGTCAAGCTACGGCCCCAAAGCCGGCTGAGCGGAGGAAGGTGGGGCAGCCGTGTCGGAGCTTCTTCCTCCGCGTTGCTGGCCAGCAAGCGCAGCTCGACGCCCATTCGCGCGTAGTCCTCGAGTCGTGCCCGGCACGCCGGGCAATTCCGAATATGCTCGGCGACCTCCCGCGACACGCTCTCGCCATCGTGCAAAGCGGAAACGAATGGCTGAACTTCCTCGCAGTTCATAACTCCTCCTAAGGTCTTCCCCCACTCCAAATACGACGCAGTTGCTCGCGCGCGGTGAAGAGTCGCGACTTCACGGTGCCCGGGGGAATATCGAGCATCGCCGCCAGCTCCGCGCAGGAGTAGCCCTCGACCTCGCGCAGCCACAGCAGGCTGCGGGGCTGCGGCTCGAGGCGCGCCAACGCATCTTCCATGAGGGTTGGAGCCTCGCTTCGCAAGCCGACTTGCCAGGATGCGGCTGATCTCTCCTCGCGCGCGCGATGCCGCCACCAATCCGCTGCCCGCTTGGCGGCAATCCCAAACAGGTAAGCCCGCAACGTCGCGCCTGCTGGATTAAAGCCGTTCGGACGCCGCCAGAGTTGCAGGAAGGCCTCTTGCGCCACATCTTCCGCAGCCTTCGCATCGCCCAGGTAGCGGCGCAGGAAGGCTTGCAGGCGCGCGGCGTGCTGGCGGTAGAACGCCCCAAAGGTTTCCGCGTCTCCCTGCCTCAGCCTCTCCCAGAGCTCCCGATCGTGTTCTTCCCTTGCCATGGCTCCTACATGTTATTCGCTCTGGGCACCCAAAGGGTTCATCCGAATCTGAGTGGTCGTGCCACATTCAGCCCCCGAATCGCTCGCGGGTTGACGCCACCGTGAGCGACTCGATCTTGAAGACTGGATGTTGGAACAGCACGGAGCCAACGCCGCCCATATCGGGAAGGCATCTCCTCACGCCGAGCGCAGCGAAATGGTCGAGGGGGATCCGACCCGAAGTTGCGGGGGTTTTGCTTTGAGCCGAAAGACGGGATATCATACAAGTATGGAGCTGAGATTCAACCAAAAGAAAACCACACAGGCCGCCGCACGCTTCCTGAAGCTCGCGGGCGGGCGTATGAACTATATGAAGCTCATAAAGCTTCTCTACCTGGCCGACCGTGGAGCTTTATTAGGCTGGGGTCGCCCGGTATCCGGTGACAAGTACTTTTTGATGAAGCTTGGGCCTGTTCTCAGTGAAGTTCACGATCTAATTACCGAAGTGCCGCGTCCAGGTGAAGAAGGCATTTGGAGGGCCCATATTTCTCCGCCTTCGAACTATGAAGTTGAGTTGAAAGCTGAAGCGGGGGATGATGAACTGTCCAGAGCGGAAGAAAAGCTCATGGACGAGATTTTTGCCGCTTACGGGCGGTATGGGCCCTTCGAGTTGATCGATCTTCTTCACAAAACCCTCCCGGAATGGAAGGAGATCAAGAGTGGTCGCGTACCTCTAGAGTATCGCGAAATCCTTCAGGCCGGCGGGACTCCCCCCGAGGCGATTGAGGAAATCGAATCGGAACTGGAGAGCTTGCGACTAATTGAATCAGTTTTGCAAGTTGCTTGAGGACGCATGAAATCCGGCGACACTTTCCTAATGCCTGCGCCCGGAATCTCCGCCCGAACTCCCCACCTGTGGATAGTTGTTACCGATCCAAGCCCAGAGGAGAATATGGTGGTGATCGTATCTCTGACGACGCTGAGAGGACAGGCGGAACAGACGGTCGTCCTTCGTAAAGGGGAACACCCGTTTATAAAGTGGGATTCGAGCGTTTGTTACAGCGACTGCCGCCTGATCGATGCGCGAGATTTGGATGGCAAGGCGGACTCCGGCCAGATTAAGCCGCAGGATCCGTGCTCGGCCGCCACGCTTAAGAACATCCAAGACGGCCTCTTAGCCTCTGAATTGACCCCACGAAAAGTTCAGAATTTCTATGCAAGCATCACAAAACGGAAGTGAGCGGGCAGCGCAGACCCGACCTTATTTGCAGGTCTTCGGCTTTAAAATGGTCAGGGCGGGAAAAGCCGCCGGCCCCGATGCATCCGGCTCTGCGCTGCCCCAGCCGCGAGTATCTGAGTTGTTTTCTGTCGATCGCCGCGGGCTGATGAGCCATCCTGATCGGCGCAGATTGGCGTCAAAGTCGTGCCGGCGGGCCATTTGAACACGCCCCATCCTAGTGGCTATGGGAGCCGGGAGGCGAAGTCGTCAAACCACAAAGAGACCTCCTCACCCGGCCCGCACCGGCTGAAGAAAACGCCGGTGCGGCCCACCCTCTCTCCCAAGGGGGAGAGGGCTGGCATCTGGACGAGGGCGAAGAGTCGCCGCCAATTCGTGAAATAACGCTCATGAACATCATCGAAACATCGTCTTTGACGCGCCGCTTTGGCGACTTGACAGCCGTCGACGGGTTGAACCTGTCCGTCGCCGCAGGCGAGGTGTTTGGCCTGCTGGGGCCGAACGGCGCGGGCAAAACGACGGTTATCAAGATGCTGACTACCCTGCTGCCTCCCACCTCGGGCCAAGCCAAGGTGGCAGGTTTTGACGTGCAGCGCCGGGCCGCTCGGGTGCGGGAGGAAATCGGCTACGTGCCTCAACTCGTGTCAGTGGACGGGACGCTGACGGGCTACGAGAACCTGCTCATCTTCGCCAAGCTCTACGGCGTGCCGCGGAGCGACCGGCAGGCGCGGATTGCGGCGGCGCTGGAATTCGTGGGTTTGGGGGAAGCTGCGCATCGGCAGGTGGGCAAGTATTCGGGCGGGATGATGCGCCGCCTCGAGATCGCCTTGGCGATGCTCCATCACCCCCGGGTGCTCTTTCTGGACGAGCCGACGGTCGGGCTGGATCCGCTGGCGCGCCAGGCGGTTTGGCAACACGTGCGATCGCTAGCCCACGAATACGGAATGACGATCTTTCTGACCACGCATCTCATGGAGGAAGCGGATAGTTTATGCCATCGAGTGGCCATTATGAACCTGGGGCGCGTGGCAGCGCTGGGGCCGCCGGAGGAATTGAAATCGTCTATCGGACGCCCCGAGGCCACTCTCGATGAAGTGTTCGCCCACTACACGGGCCATGAACTGGACAGCGGAGGCAATTACCGTGAAATCTCGCGAACTCGACGCACGGCCGCACGTTTGGGTTGAGACCGCGGCCGGTGCCCGAGAGACGGGCAGCGTGGCGGGGTTCCTGAGGCAATCCGTCGCGCTGGCGGAAATGGAGTTGCGCAAGCTGCTCCACGATCCCACCGAGCTGCTGACGCGCACCATTCAGCCGGTGCTGTGGCTGGGGGTGTTTGGTCAAGTGTTTACGCGTGTGCGCGCCATCCCCACCGGCCAGTTGCCTTATCTGGACTTCATGGCGCCGGGTGTGCTCGCTCAAAGTGTGCTCTTTATTGCGATTTTTTATGGTATCGCGGTGATCTGGGAGCGCGACCTGGGAATCGTCCACAAGTTGTTGGTGACCCCATCGCCGCGGGTGGCGCTGGTGCTCGGCAAGGCGTTGTCGGCCGGGGTGCGCGCGCTGCCTCAGGCCGGCATGGTCTATCTGCTGGCGCGGGTCTTGGGCGTAAGAATCAACTGGCAGCCCGGCGCGCTCGCCGGCGTCGCCGTCACCGTTCTGCTGGGTGCGGCTGCGTTTTCGACGCTCTCACTTATCGCCGCTTGCATCGTCAAGACACGGGAACGCTTCATGGGCATAGGGCAGGCACTGACGATGCCGTTGTTTTTCGCCAGCAACGCCGTCTATCCCATTTCGATCATGCCCGGCTGGCTCAAAACGCTCGCTCATATCAACCCCCTGACCTATGAAGTGGACGCGATGCGCGCCATGATGGTGGTAGGCGGGCACAGCCTTTACGGCATCGGCCTCGACTTCATGGTGCTCCTAGCAACGATTGTGGCGTTGGTGGGGCTGGCGTCCCGATTGTATCCGAACCTTGCGCACTGATAAGATCATCCGCGTGTGGCGCATACGGTCGTCTTTGCGGGCGCGCCTCTCAGCAAACCAGCCTGCCGAGTATGCGTCGTTCGCTTTGGGATGCCCATGAGGGCCCCGCTTGGGCCCAGCCTTCAGCGGATCGTCATGCCGTGAGCTTTCAGGAACAAACGAAGATCGGCCAGGATGGAGGCGCCGTCCTTTTCTTCTCCCCCGAACGACCATGTGAAGATGGTGCCTTCGGGAAACTGCGCGAGCTTCCGTTTTAGCGAGTCGATGGAATCGACCTGGTACTGAGCAACCGACGCGTGGTAGTTTTGCTCCGACCCGTAGGCGTTGATGATTGGGGTGGCGTCCGCTTCCGCAGTGATCTCATTCACGCGTTGGCAGCCGCCGGTCGATACGCAGAGCCTCGACAATCGTGCCAGCTCGCCGGGTCCTGCAAACCAGGCTTGGCCCGATCCCAGGGCGTCAATGAGGGCTCGTTCCAGTGCTGTTTCGAGGCCGTTCCGGAGTGCGATCCCAAACCCATTCGGAAGCTCGCTCGCCCGGCCCGCCCAACGGCTGTGCCAATTCTCCAAGCGGTCCCAAAGGGGTAGCTCGGCTTCGGCCGAACCGTAGCCTCCCAGTGTTGCAGCGGCACCAGCGGCTACCTCTTGGTCCGAATCGCCGAGGTGTGCGATGGCGAGACGCTGAATTTCCGGCGTCATCTGCCGTGAGGCTACCTGAGAAAGCACGGTCGCGGAGCATCCATCGTGAGCTTCCAGGCACTCCTCGAGCAGGGCCGCGCCGCGAACTGGATCACACTTGGAGGCGTAAGCCAGCCACGCCGCCTGTGCCTCAAAAGGCAGGTGTGCGACGCGAGGCCCCTCGATGGCCAGCACCCGCGGGAAGATCGCGGGCGTCGCGTACCGGCCGATGAGTTGCAGAATTACATCTTCATCCCCGTTCCCCGCTTCCAGGTTTTCAGCCAGCGGATTATCGAGCTCTGGAATTTCCTTGTCGGAAAGCAGGCGGACGAATCGGAGGTCGAGACGGGGGCGTGGACGTTTCATCTCCGCCAGGATGAGCTCACGCCCCTCCGCCGGGTCGAGTCGGGAGAGATCGTTAAGAAGGAACGCTATAAACTGTTCGTTCGGCCCCGACGGTGGGTTTTCGTAAAGTCGCTTGAGCACGGGGATCATGGCGGGGCTGGCGATGTTCTCCCACCGACCGTACAGCAACATGGACTGGTCCGAGATGGGAAGCTGAGTGAAAACGGCTGCAATCTCGCTCCGTAGTTTGGCAACGAGCGCGGAGTCGTTCGACTTGAGAAGGGTCGGCCGGCCGAGAAAGGGTGAGTCGAAAATGGCCTTCAGGCAGAGAGCACGCGGCCCGCTCAGCTTGTTATCGAGCGCTCCCAGCAGCTCTTCAACAAAGCGGTTTTGCTCCTCTTCGACCAACTGCCAAAGGCCGACCGGACCACCTATTGGCCACTCCGCGGCTCCGAGGTACTGCTCGTCCTCGCCCGGCAAAAACTCGGGGCGCTGAAGGCACGCAGAAAGCCTCGCGAGCGTGTCGAGGTACCCGGCTGAAACGGCAATCGAGGGCTCGAGCAGTCCATCTTCCATTTTCCGCACCGCGTATTCCCGGTTGGGGTAGGCAAAAAGTCCGTCGCGGTATTCACTCTCGCAAATGTCCTCTTCGGTGTACTGCTCCACCATTTTGTCCACCGCCTGAGGCGTGGCTAGGAATCGCAGCATCCGGCAGCCTTGTTGCTGTGGCTCATTACTGGACTTTGCTTCCAGGAGTGTTAGTGCCTTCTGGAGCGTGGCCGCTTGCCAGGCCTCTTCCGCGGGCACGATTTCGAACTCGAGGGTGTTCGATTCCAGTGTGTTTGCTGTAGTCGGGCGACTACCAAAAGCCTCATAACGGTTGCGAACCGCGTGGGCAAGAACCGAAATCCTGTACTTGCCTGGAGTGTCAAAACGAAACCATTCGTTGATGTCCGCCGTCGTCCAGGACCCTCCCGCTTCTACGAAAGGAACCGGGCGTGGAGGCGGTCCGTCCCAACCACCGACCGTGCTCAGGAAGTCGCGAAGCGGGTCGGTTACCCCGGTGTGGGGCGACAGTACAAAACGGTCCATGGCTAGACCCGGGTGTTCCGGGTGGGCAGCGAATCGCTCAGCAGACGCCAGTGGATCGGCACCGTAACCAAGCTCCACGGTGATGACCTCACCCTGGCGAAACTTCGTCTGGCCACCTCTGAACCGAATTGCAAACTCTTGTGCGGGAGAGTCGGATGACGTGGGCGCAGGAGCTTGGCTAGCCCGAGCCGAGGCCGGGAAGGCTGAGAACGGCGCAAACCAGAAAATAAGTGTCAACGCCCAGACCCATTCCACCCCTCTCCGTTTGACTTGGCGAGCGTGGCCCACACTCGCTGAAAATACGTTTTGACGGATGACTCCCGCGCTTAAGATGTAGTCCATCCGCGTGCCCCCCGGAAAGAGTCGGGCCTGGCTATCGTACCCTTAGACGCCGCGCGCTCCCCAAAAGTTTCCAGATGAGAGGCGTCAGGTATCAGGTCGCAGATTTCAGGAGCGGGGCAAGCTTCTTTGCGCTTGCTAAATGACGCCAAGCTTATCCTGGCACCAATGTGTGCGCCTTCCGCAGGGAAGCCCCTGCCACAACGGATTCTAATAAAGCGATAGTACTTACGTCCCGGTCTAGTACTTTAGTACAACCAGCGGTTAACTGGGAGAGCGTTATCTAACGAGGCCCCGAGTGATGCGATATTCGGGACGATGCGAAGCGAAGGCCCATAAAATAAGGGCAAACCCGGACTCAGCCATCTATGCCTGCCCCGGGTTTTTGCCCGCTGGTTCCCCATCCAGCATTAGCCGAGGAGTACTGCGGTACTGTGGACAATAGTACTAGAAACTGTTACTTAACATGATGCCGGGTGGTGGAATGGTCGAGATCATCGAAAGCTACTTGCGGGTAAAGCAAAATGGAAGGCGCGTCAGTTCACTACGCCCCTCAACGTGCTGCACGCTGGCTCAGCGTTCCTCACGAGCCGGTTTGCCCTTTCGGGGCGGAGCGGGAGCGGACCACGGCCCAATTGAGAAACACCCGGCAGGGTCGCTGGTCCGCTCTCCTCTGCTTTGAGCGGCGGGGAAAAAGCCGGATCAATGTCAGGTCCGAAATTGCCAAGAGGATTCTGATTATTCCGTTCTTTTTCCTTGCCATCTGCTGGATTCCCCAATCCTTTTTTGCCGTCGAACCGCCACTGAGCGAGGACGATGTCCTCCTCCTCTTAATAGGGAGCGCGCCCCCGGGTATAAAGGCCCGCGTCATTCGTCTCCACGGGATCGAAACCAAATGGAGCCAGGATTTCCGGGGCAGGCTGAGCTCTTTGTGTATGGAGGAAGATGTTCGGTCGGCCCTCGAGCAAGAATTCCAAAGATCTGCGCCTGGTGCACGACCTGAGCTGGGCTCAGCATCAAGCCCCTTGCCCGGCCCCGCATCGACAATCGGCAGGACTCTACCCTTTCCGGCGCCGAGCGGGCTCGCACTGGTCGCTCCGCTCTTTAACATTGGCCAAGTCTGCAATGACCACCAGCGTCCAGCCCCGGACGAGCGTCTCCTTGCCAGAATCGTCAGCACGTTTGCCGACAATGATGCTCAACTCGAGGCCCTTCTAAGAAACTACACTTATCACCAACTCCTCCTCGCGAAAGAGATTGAATTCGACGGTTCCGTACAAGGGACCCATTTTCAGGAGTGGGAGATCTTGTATGGCGACCACGGCGAGCGTGTCTTCCGTGAGGTTGCCTGCACGCCCGACACACTTAAGAAAGTCCATGTCCTCGCGGGAACCTCGAAGAATATGGAGCATATCCAGCCTCTTACCTTTCCGCCTGAGGTCGCTGCGAATCACATATTCCAATACATCGACCACGTAGCGCTAGACCAGATTCATGCGTACAAGTTCCAGGTTACGCCGAGGAACCTCCAAAAGGGGAAGTTCCATTTTAGTGGATTCATTTGGGTCGAAGACCGGAGCTTACAGATCGTAAAGGCAGAAGGCGGCGAGAGCCCTGCCGTGGAGAGGGGGATGTTCACATGGACGATCTTCCCCCATTTTGTGACCTTCCGGTCTCAACTCAACGGTGGATTGTGGTTTCCAACCCTTACTGTAGGGGAATCCACGATCAACGGATTACGTTTTCATGTGCTTATTAAGTACTTCGATTATCAGCGTTTCCAAGCAGAATCGCATTTGACCCCAATAATTGACGAGAAAAAGGAAGGAGACTGAGAGCTGAAGCCGATTCCGCGGACCGGGGTCAAGTAAGACGGCCCGAATTCCGCCAATATTCCCGAATCACGCGGCCGTCGTGGGGAGGGCACGTTGTTCTGTTATGGTGCTCGTCGAGAAAAAGTCCAGGAGGTACTCGGAACATGAATCGCAAGCTGGCATCAGTTATTCTGTTAGCGTCATTTATTTCCTCATTTCCAATATGCGCCCTCGTCTCCGCAGGCGCCACCGCGGCAGACCAAACCGGGAGCGCTGAACCAAGCAAGCAAAGCGTAGCCCACTGGAGTATCTACTCGCGAAGCCGGGAAGAGAAGGCCGGAGAAAAAATCGCCAAGCAGCTCGACCAACCCGGATTCCTTCTGGAGGACCCGGTTGTGTCAGTTTATGTGAACCGTGTGGCGGAGCGGATTCAGGCCGCTTCCGGATCTGACCGGCCGGTGAATGTCAAGGTGCTTCTGCATCCGGCACTGAACGCCGCTAGTATGCCGGGTGGCAGGATTTATCTGACAGTTGGATTGCTAAACGGGATCGAGAGCGAGGACGAACTGGCGTCAGTTCTTGGCCACGAAATCGGCCATGTCAATGCCCGGCACTGGGCGAATCTAAAAAGCAAGCGGCTTGTTCTAGGGGCGGCTGGGTGGGCGCTTTCGGTTGTCCCGTTTGGGGCTTTGGCTGGCTTTGGCTACCAGAAGGCGCAGCTCCATTTGATGAACGCCTTCACCAGGAGAACGGAAGAGGAAGCTGACTCTCTGGGTTTGAGGTATCTTTACAAGGCAGGGTATGATCCGTCGGCCTTCGTTTCCTTTCTCGGAAAGGCTTCTAACATCCAGGAGAAGGACCCCCACAAAGGCGGTCTTAACGCCAAGGACCATCCCGCTACGACTGATCGAATCACGAAGGCCCAACAGGAGATTAAATTTTTCCCCGCGCAACAATTACGGGCAAGAGTAGACCCCAAAGAATTCGCCGAAATCAAGAGCCGGTTGCCCATTTTTGGGGATAGCTTTCAAACCACTCAAATGGTCCCTGAGACCTGGCACAAGCCCGGGCAGCGGGCCGCCGTGATAATGCCGACCATCCTCCAGCCGAAGGAAATCACCAACTTCATGAAAGACGAGACCCCTCCGGTGCTGGAGTGGAAAGACCCACAGTGGGCTGATGACCGTGGGAACTGAACCGAGGCCAGCTCTTGTTTCTCTTCGCGGAGGGGCATACACAAAAGACAATGTATGCGCCAGCCGCGAGCGGCGATTTACCCTTCTGCGAAGTGAGGACCGGCCGGATGACTGAGCCTGGCCGGGGGTCTTGCCCCAGGAGATTTTACGGAGTTTGTAAAATGACTGGCAGGTACGACCTCTTGATCGAGCAGCTTGCCAGCCTGGACCCGCTTGCCCGTCGCTGTGCAGCGGAAGGTCTGGGCGATCTACACGATGCTCGCGCAGTGTCTGCCTTGGTGGAGGCGGCAAGTGACCCCGAAGTGGAGGTGCGCGAGGCCGCAGTCGACGCCCTGGTGGTTATCGGCGGACAGGCCGTCTGCGAACGCGTTGCGCCCCTCTTGGAGTCGGAAGACGTCCCGCTTCAAAGCTATGCCAGCGAGATCCTGGAGCGACTTGGCCCGGAGTCGATCGACGTCCTGGTGGCCGCATGTCACTCAGCCTCGCCGGAAGTAAGGAGAGTTGCTCTCGACATTCTGGGCAACGTGGCTCGGGGATGTGCCGGTGGGTGCCTAGAGGCGGTGGGGGCACTTCTCGGCGATGACAATCCCGAGGTCGCAAGCTCCGCCGCCGAAGCCCTGGGACAAATAGGTGATGCGCGCGCAACTCCGTACCTGGCCAAGCATCTCAACGATCCGCCTTGGATGCAGTTGTGCGTATTCACTGCGCTCTCGCAAATCGGCGGGGAAGCAGCCCTGAAGGCTCTTGGTTCGGTTGATGTGGGCCAACTGTCACCCCTCACAAAACACTTCTTCGACTCTGCACTAATGGTCATTGAAGCCTGTCCGGCCCAAGGTCACCCAAGTTGCCCAGAAGGCTTCGGAACTCGGGCCGGGCGAGGAGCGGCGACAGAACAGCGTCGGCCTTGATTTTTCCGGCAAGCTTCGGATTGGCAGCGAGCGCCTGACGAGGCAAAATGGCAAGGCGACCAGAACATTGGCGAACAATCCAGGGACGCCTGCCCCAGCAATGGCGTGCCTTCCGACGCCAGGGGTCGAAAGGTTTGCAGGCAGGTACTACGGTACTATAGCTCCATCAGTTTGCCTATGTCATAAATATCGTGAAACGCGGATGAAAAATGAAGAGCACAAGCCGCAACCCATCTTTTGGGAGGTGACCATGGAATGCAACCCGAGTTGCATTCATTGTCGCGCCACCGCTTCAGAACTCTCTTCACCCTGTGACCTACCTACAACCGAAGCTCTGAGTTTAGCGAAGCAAGTCTCCCCGTCATTCCTGCCCAGCCTGGTTCTGAGCGGTGGCGAGCCTCTCCTCCGGCACCACGTCGTTGGCTTCAAGCTTTAACATGTCATTCATGTCTCAGCGCGGTCATGGGATCGACTTTCGTCGCCCGGCGCGCAGGGATGCAAGCAGAAAGCAGGGCCACGCCGCTCAGAATGAACGCGACCACGAAAAACGTCAGCCCGTCGGTGGGCGTGACACCGTAGAGCAAGCTCGACAGGAAGCGCGTCAAAGCCAGCGCCCCAACTAGACCGACACCTACACCGGCCAAAGCAGCAATTGTGCCTTGACCCACCACCAGAGCGAGCACGTCGCGCTTTTGGGCGCCGAGCGCCATCCGGATTCCAATCTCATGTGTTCGTTGCTGGACAGTATACGACGTGACACCAAATATCCCGACGGCGGCCAGCAGCAGCGCGCTGGCGGCGAAAATGCTCAGCAGGAGGAGGCCAAAGTTTTCTCGCGCCGTCGACTCGAGCATCACCTGCTCCATCGTCTCAACCTCTGTCGCCGGCAATTGCATGTCGCGAGCCAGTAAGGCTTGCTTGACGGCTTCGCTGATGCTCATCGGCGCCACACCCGCTTTTGTGCGGACGGCGATACTGGCGGGATACAGTTGGCTCATGAGCCTTATTCCCCCATCGGGAACGTTCGACCATACTTGGTACATGGTGGGCGGAGGGTCCGCGTCAAGCCGGTCGTGCACATCGCCGACGACGCCGACGATTTCTGTGCTTCCTTGGTCGAGTTGAGGGCCTAAGCCGGAGCCGATCACAATCGACTGGCCCACGGGGTTCTGCTTTGGCCAGAACTTCCGCTCCATTGCCTCATTGATGATCACCGTGTGGGGCGGCTCCTGCTCATGGAACAATCGCCCGGAGCGCAGTGGAATGCGCAGCGTGTCGAAGTAGCTCCAGGAAGCGGCGCACCAGAGCACGTCTCCTGTAAACTTGTAGCCTTCTTGCGCGGGCCGCCCGGGTATGTCGAAAAGCATATCGACGATGGCTCGGGTGGGCAGCGAGCTGGCCGCTGTCGTCCTATCGACTCCGGGAATGCGCTCCACCCGCTCCGCTGTCTGACGCGCTAAGCGATCCACAGCGCCGGCGTGGACCTCTTCGGGACCGGCCAGCGCCACCTTCATCGTGAGTAGATTTCGTGGGTCGAACCCCGGTTGCACGCCGTGCAGCGCCAGGAAGCTGCGCACGAGCAACATGGCCCCGCATAGCAAGACCACGGCGACGGCCATTTCGGTAGCCACCAGACCAGCGCGCGTTCGGCCCTGCCTCAGCCCCGTCCCGGTACGGCCGCTCGATTCCTTCAACGAGGAAACGAGATCGACGCGCGAAAGCTGCAAGGCGGGGAGGAGACCGAAGAGAATTCCGGTAATCAGCGAAAGCCCCACGCTAAAGCCCGCCACCCAGCCATCGAGCGCCGGCACGCGAGCCATCTCCTGGATGCGCGGCAGGCCGCCTGGCGCCAACGCGAGCAATACCCGCACGCCCCATGAGCCGAAACCAAGGCCCAGCGCCCCACCCGCCAACGCCAGCAGCAGGCTCTCGGTGAGGAGTTGACGCATGATCCTCGGGCGGCCCGCGCCGACGGCGGCGCGCACGAGGATTTCCTTTTGCCGGCCCAGAGCGCGCGCGAGCAACAGATTGGCCAGGTTCGCGCAGGCGATGAGCAGCACGAGCCCTACGGCGCCCAGCAGGATCAGTAAGGCCGGGCGAACGTCCCCGGTCAATTGCAGCCGCATGGGGACCGCGCCCACTTTTTCATCATTGCCGAGCTGCTGGGGATGCGCCTCGACATAGCGCTTGCCCAGCACCTTCATCCAGGAATTGGCTTGGGCCAGTGTTGTACCGCGAGGGAGCCGTCCGGCAACCATCAGGATGTGCGCTTGGTCGGTACTCGTGGGGTCAGCCCGCAAAGGAATCCAAACCTCGGCCGCTGGGTAGGGCTTGAAGTGTGGCGAGAGAACGCCAATAACAGTGTACGATGTGCCGCTCAGTATGATGGCTTTGCCCACTATGGCCGGATCGCCGCCGAACCGGCGCTGCCACAAGCCGAAGCTCATTAGCAGGGTGTTCGGTCCGCCCGGTTGGTCCTCGGCCGTGCTGAACGTGCGCCCCAGAATCGGAGCTGCTCCAAACAGCCGGAAGTAATTCCGCGAGACCTTTAGTGCCTGCACCAGCTCCGGGCGGTCGCCGCCGCCCAGATTCACGCTACTGGCGGCGCCTAGGTAGGCTGCGAGATCCTCAAAGCCGGGGTTGTTCTGCTGCCAGAAGGCGAACATCGGAGGGTTATTTGAATAGTCACCGCCCGAGTCGAAGCGTCCGATGTTTACGATGCGGCCTGAATCCGGGTAAGGCAGGGGGCGGAGGAGCACTGTATCCACCACGGTGAAAATGGCTGTAGTCGCGCCAATGCCGAGCGCAAGAGTCAGGACCGCCACGGCCGTAAACCCCGGGCTGCGGCGCAATTGACGCAGGCCGTAGCGAAGGTCGCAAAGCAGTGTGTTCATCGTTCCCTCCTCATCGGGTGATCGGCAGATCGGGAGATCGGGTGAACGGCGAGTCGGGTGATCGGGCGATCCGGAGAGCTGGCGAACAAAGAACTCGCCCGCTGGTTCAACAGGCCGCCAAACGCTTGCCAAACGAAACGCCGCTTCAGCTCTTTGTTCATCCGATCACCCGATCTCCCGATCACCCGATTGGCCACTAGCCACTAACCACCGCTTTATTCGTAGCGCAGCGCCTCCATGGGATCGACCTTCATCGCCCGGCGCGCGGGAAGGTAAGTTGCCAGGAATGCGACCCCCGCAAGAACCAGGGACACAAAGAAGAAGGTTATCGAGTCCGTAGGTTTCACGCCATAGAGCAGGCCCGTTAGGAATCGTGTCAGCGCCAGTGCTCCGACGACGCCCAGGCTAATTCCGAAAACTGCCAGGAATGCCCCGTAGCGCAGGACGAGTCTCATCACATCATGCTGCTGCGCGCCGAGCGCCATGCGGATTCCGATTTCGTGGGTGCGCCGGGCCACTGAGTAAGCCATCACACCATAAACCCCAACTCCTGCTAGGACCACCGCCATGCCCGCGAATATGCCCATTACTAGCGAGTTAAAACGCTGTGGGGCGACCGCCTCGGAGAACCGGTGTTCCATGGTGGCAACGTCATAGACGGGCTGATTCGGGTCTACCTCCTGCACCTTACTTCGTACTACACCCGCGAGAGACTCCGGCTCGGAGATTACGTGTACGAGCAATGTCATGTATGGGGCGGGATCTTGAAGATAGGAAGTGAAAACCTCGGCTGTCGGATCAGTTCCAACAGGCAGGTGCCGGACGCTCTGCACGACCCCCACAATCGAATACCAGTTGCCCTCAGATCCGCCCAGGCGAATGCGCTGCCCCAGCGGATCCGCGTCTCCGAAGGAGTGCCGTGCGAATGCCTCGTTCACTATGGCGACAAAGGGAGCGGAGGCGGCATCGTAAGGGGTGAAATATCGGCCCGAGATAAGCGGAATGCGCAAAGCATGGAAGTAGGACGGCGTGACCGCGCACACGGGCGTGCTGGGAGCCGTTCCTGGCGGCATCAACCGGCCTTCAAGTTCTACGCTCGCATGGCTCATGAACCCTGTCAGCGGCGGAGAGCTTGCCGCAGCGGCCGATTCGACCCCAGGGAGCTTTTCGACGCGCTCCAGGACGTCTTGGAAGAAGCCGGCTTGCTGAGCAGGCTTCGAGTATTTTCCCAGAGGCAACATGATTCGCTCGGTAAGAACCCGCCGCGGGTCGAAGCCGGGATCTACCGAAGTGAGACGGACGAAGCTGCGAATCAGCAGACCCGCGCTAATCAACAGGACCAAGGCCAGCGCCACTTCCGAAACCATCAGTAGGCCGCGCACTCGCTGTGCTGAGCGCCCGGCCGGCGCGCTCGGCCTGGCCTCCTTCAACGCTTCCTCCAGATGCAGCCTGGAAGCAACAAATACCGGCGCCAGACCAAATGCGATGCCGGTCAATGCCGTGATTGCCGCAATGAACACAAACACCCAGAGGTCGAAGCCGGCAGTCTGGAGGCCCGGAATGTTATGCGGCCCCAGTCGACGAAACAGTGCAACGCCGCCAGCTCCCAGGATCAGTCCTGCCACTCCTCCCAGCGCCGCGAGCGCGAAACTCTCAATCAGCAGTTGCTTGGCTAAGCGCCAGCCACCCGCGCCGAGCGCGGCACGGACGGCAAGTTCTTTCTCCCGGGCGGCAGCGCGAGCGAGCTGCAAATTCGCGACGTTCGCACACGCGAGCAACAACACAAACCCGACTGCCCCCAGCAGAATCAAGAGAACCAGCCGCGCGTCTCCCGCCAAGTGTTGGTGTAGGGTCACAATCCTCACTTGCAGTCCAACGCGCATCTTGGCAAAGGGCGGCGAAATCGCCTTGTCGGACCGGAGGTTGATCGTGAGTACGTCGGACTTGGCGCGCTCGAGGCTCACTCCCGGCTTGAGGCGGGCGATAACACCGACCATCGCCAGTTGCCGGGCGGACCAATCAGCTTTCAGCGGCAGGCGGGAGGGAGCAAATAACTCCGGGCTCCAGTCACCCGGGAAGCGGAAACTTTCGGGCATGATTCCGACAACGGTGTACCCTTTTTCATCGAGGGTGATCACTTTGCCGAGCAGGTTAGGATCGGAACGGAAGCGCCGTTGCCACAATGAATGGCTTAATATCACAACGGGTGATCCTGCCGGCTGGTCCTCCTCCGGGAGGAAGCCTCGCCCCAGGGCCGGGCGGATGCCGAGCATGGGGAAGAAGTTCCAGGTAACGCCGATTCCGTCGATGCGCTCCGGCTCGCCGCTGCCGCTGAGGTTGAGTTCGCCAAAGCCGCTGTAGGCAGCCACACTCTCGAATACCTGACTTTGCTCCCGCCAATTGAGGTAATCGGGACTGGGCACCACGGTGTTGTTTAGGCGCGGCCAGAATTCTGTGACCCATACCAGACGGTCAGGGTCAGTGTAGGGCAATCGGCGTAACAGCACGGCACTGACCACGCTGAAGACGGCCGCGTTCGCACCAATGCCCAAGGCGAGGGTAAGGATGGCAGCCGCTGTGAAGCCGGGATTCTTCCTCAGCACTCGAAGGCCGTAGCGCGCGTCGGCAAGCAGCTCCCCGAGCAAGCGCGAGCCGAGCGCGTCGCGGCACTCCTCTTTGTAACGCTCGTAGCCGCCAAACTCGAGGCGGGCCTGCCGCTCCGCCTCGGCACGCGACAGTCCCTGACGCTCCAGATCGCCGGCACGGCTTTCGAGATGCGAGCGAAGCTCGTCCTCTACCTCCCGCTCCACCCGGGACCGATGGAACACGAACGCCAGGAATGTTCGAATTGATGACAAGAGTTTCATGTTTCCTCCGGTCGCGCCTCCAAGGCAGCGCCGATCGCGGCTGCCAGACGATTCCAATCCTCTGTTTCCTCCCGCAATCGTTTTCGGCCGGCGGCTGTAAGCTCGTAATACTTTGCTCGCCGGTTGTTCTCTGAGGTGCCCCAAGTCGCCTTCAGCAATCCCTGCCGCACCAAACGAAAGAGGGCCGGATAAAGCGCCCCTTGTTCAATCAAGAGAGCCCCATTCGAAATCTGCCCAATTCGCAGGAGAACCCCGTAGCCATGCAAGGGGCCGAGAGAAACAGCCTTCAGGATTAAAAGATCGAGCGTGCCGGGAAGGATTTGAGCCGTGGTATCCATAGCGTATCCTAAGATGCTTAGGAGTGTATGTCACGCCGCGCTCCTTTGTCAAGCTGCCTGGAGCGCTCCCCCAATGTTTGCCGAAATTTAACGCCAGATTCACCTCGGAATAACCTTCTCGGCCTAAATTGTGATTCTTTAGCAGGATATTGAGAGACTGAGGGACACGTCGAGTCCGTCGGCTGGGGGATCATTCCGAAGAGCCCGTCAGCCGACGGGTCCTGTGCGGAGCGTAGGAGAAATCCCGCGAATCCTTCCCCTCCCGGGCGAGACTCCTCGCTCCGCCGCGGACCATCCGGTTCAGGGCTTTGCTCGGATCGTAGTTCGTCCAGGGGTTGAGTCACGGGGGTGGGGGCAATCTTCCCCGAACTCGCCGAAGCCAGTAATTCCCTCGGAGGTGATCTGGAAAACGGCTCGCTCCACAGCCACGCGTGTCCCTTGGTTGGGGGCACTTGTTCGTATCTCTGGCCCTGCACGTACATCGAACCGAAATAGCTGGTCATACTCACGGTGTTTTGGTCGACCGCCACACGGGAGACAACGCCGTGTGCAATCTGACGCGGCAAGTATCGGTCGCTTCCCCCGCGAGCCTCGGCGTTGGGTCGGTTTGGTGTAGAGGCGGCTTTACGCCGCCATTTGGCAATCCCGCAGACGCGGTATCGCCGCTACTGACCCAGTACCCGAGCCTCAATCCCCTTGCCGGATGTGTCACCATGTTCAGCCATGCCGGTCGGCCAACGATCGTGCTTCTCCTTCGCCATGCATTCATTCTCGGACTCGCCTCAGCCCTGGTTTACTCGCTTGCCATTAGACCAGCGGAAGCCGCGCCGCAAACCGTCGCGCGTGATCCGCAGGCGCTCATCGCGCATCTGTAGGAATTGGAATACAGAACGGAAATTGAGGTTTAAGTCAATTTATCGGAACAATATTCCCCATGTCGGTGTCTAGAATTAGCGGGGCTGAAATCTTATTAATCGCGGGTCAGAGTGACTACCGGTCGCACGAGTCGAAGGGACTGATTTGAACGCTGAAGCGGGAGGAGAAGGGACATGCGAATCTTGGTGGTCGGGTTGGGGTTGTGTTTGTCTGTCGCCACTGCGGTAAACGCACAACAACTTCAGGATTTTACCGGAACATGGAAAGTTGACCCAGAAAAGGTTCAGGAGAAGGCGACGCTCCTGAACAACCCGCCTGAAAATGCACCGGACATTCCGCCCCCAGCGCCAGCAGACCACAAGTATACCCTTGAGCAGATCAGGCTATACGGGCAAGTCCTCAAAATCTCAGGTGGCGAAGCCGGGTCCACGGCGGTCTATACAATCGACCCAAGTGGCAAAGAGGTTTCTGACCCTATACCTGACTCTAATCCCATCGTTGTCCGAATTGCGACCGCGAGCTGGAGCGACGGGAAGCTCGTCACGAAATGGAAGAGGGAGAGGGGTGGAGAGGAATTTATGCACGGTACGGACGTACACAGCCTTACGCCGGAAGGAACCCTGCTTGTAACCCGCGAAATTGAGTCTCCAGAGCACCGTGCTCAAGTACGACTCGAATTGGGGAAGGTTCACTGAATTGGCTGAGGCCTGCCGTGCGACACAAGGAGGCAACGATGCGTCAGCCGTCGATCAGGTCTGGGGTACGAACTAGCGCTTTGACCAGGGGAGCGCTATTTTTGATCGTTCTCGTCATCGTGTCGCTTGGCGCGCGCGCCGATGTGAGCATCCCTGATACTCCAGCTGGCCACACATTGCAGGCATTTCTCAGTGCATTCAACAGTGGGGAGCACGACCGAATCGCTGCATATGTGAAGGAATACGACCCAAAAAACAATGCGGATGAATTGACGTCTTTCAGCGGCCAGACTGGCGGATTTACACTCGTCTCGATCCGGCACAGTACGGCAGATAAGCTCACCTTTCTTGTTCACGGGCGCGGAGACAATATCGACGCCTATGGCGAATTGCAACTCGCCAGTACCGCGCCACCAAGGGTCAAAACTTTGAGCATTCGTGCGATTCCGCCGGGGGCGAAACTTGACGACATTCAACTTGACGAGGCAACTCGACAGAAGACAATCGACGCTATCAGTAAGCAGTTGACTGAATACTACGTGTATCCCGATGTAGCCGCGAAGATGATTCAAGCCATGCGCGACCACCAGAAGCACGGTGAGTACAACTCTATTGTGGATGGTAATGAGTTCGCCGATGCTCTCAGCCGCGATCTGAAGGCTGTCAGCCACGACCGCCATCTCTTCGTCGGCTATAACCCGTTCACCTTACCTGATCAGTCTGGTTCATCTTCTGAACCACGTCCGCCAAGCCCAGCCGATCAGGCACGTTTCCGCACCATGGTCGAGCATCAGAACTGTACTTTCTCCAAGCTTGAGATTCTCAACCACAATATCGGCTACGTTAAATTCGGAGCTTTCCCTGACCCGGATATTTGCGGACCCACTATCGTGGCCGCGATGAACTTCCTGGCTCACGCCGATGCCCTTATCTTTGACCTGCGCGAAAACCATGGCGGCGATCCCAGCATGGTGGATTTCATGGTTTCTTATCTATTCAGGGAGCCCACCCACATCAACGATCTCACCAATCGCCACGATAATGAGACGCACCAATACTGGACGCTGCCCTGGGTGCCTGGCCCCCGCTTCGTAGACCAACCTGTCTACGTTCTCACCTCGCATGAGACCTTCTCTGGAGGTGAGGAGTTTACCTTCGACCTGAAGACGCAGAAGCGAGCGACTATCGTAGGCGAAACGACAGGAGGCGGTGCCCACCCCGTGCGAGGTCTGCCGGCCGGGGACCATTTCACGATCGGTGTGCCATTTGGCCGGCCCATCAATCCGGTGACCAAAGGAGATTGGGAAGGGAAAGGCGTGGAGCCTGATGTGAAGGTCAGTGCTGCCGACGCACTAACCACCGCAGAGAAGCTGGCAGCCGATAAGTTGGCAACAAAGGATAATCCGCGTTGATCGCTGGCACGCCCGCGGAGGATAATATGGCGGTGCGCATCTCAAGCGTGGGTCATGCGATCTTAGCGGCGACCATGATCGCCCTCGGAATCCTTGGCCTCATCAAAGGCGATTTCTCCGCGGTATGGGAGCCGGTTCCCAAGGGTGTGCCCGCACGCGAGGTACTGGTCTATTTCTGCGCCTTCATCCCCCTGGCATCGGGCATAGGCCTGCTTTGGCAGCGCGCCGCCGCACTCGCCGCCCGCGTGCTGCTCATCTTTCTCCTGCTTTGGTTGCTGCTGCTCAGAGTGCCCTACATTTTTGTCACGCCCACGGTGGACGTTTGGTGGGCCGCATGCGAGACCGCGGTGATGGTGGCGGCCGCCTGGGTACTGTATGTCTGGTTCGCCGCTGGCTGGGACCGGCAGCGCCTCGGTTTCGCCGCCGACGACAAGGGTCTGCGCATCGCCAGGGTGCTCTACGGCCTGGCCTTGATCCCCTTCGGTGTGGCCCATTTCGTCTATCTCAAACATACCGCCGAGCTGGTGCCTGGCTGGCTGCCATGGCATTTGTTCTGGGCGTATTTCACCGGCTGTGCCTTCATTGCGGCGGGCGTGGCGGTGCTCATCGGTGTGTTTGCACGGCTGGCAGCCGCGCTCTCGGCGTTCGAGGTCGGCATGTTCACCCTGCTGGTGTGGGTACCCATCATGGCGGCAGGCTCCAAGGACCCCTACCAATGGAGCGAGACTGTCGTCTCTGCGGCGCTGACTGCCGGCGCCTGGGTGGTGGCGGATTCTTACCGCGGCATACCCTGGCTCGCCGTGAACAAGCGCTAGCATCGGCGCTGCGGCAAGGGGAGAAATGCTGCCAGAACGGCGGGGTGCCCCAAGCAATTCTGTTATCTGGAAAACACGATGCGGAAGCGTGCGCGCCGGGGAAATAGCTCCTGGAACATGTGAAAAAATCGGTTTTACAAAGTTTGGCATCATTCATTTTCAATGGCTTACATTGTGGATAACGGCTCAAAATTCGATTTTTTCACACGTTCCTGACACCATTTCCCCTCTCAGTAATCGGCGGCGGCGGGATAGGTAAACGCTGGGCCGTTAGCGAGGGTCTATCCGCCGAATCCTTGCGGGAAAGGCTGTCCAACACCTATTCGCCCGGGTCACCGGCCCTGTCGGGCATCGTCAGGCTTTATGGGGCCTCGTTGCCGAGCCGCACTGAACGGTGGCGCTGTGGAAGAGGGAGGGGGAACCTCGTTCAGGAGCAGATGGTTGCGGCGGTCTTTGCTGGTCAGGTTGCGGGTCGCGTGGAGGCGGGCCACTGAGATGAGGAGGTCGATTATCCATTAGCGTCACCGGAATTCTTCCATCTGGCCTTGCTGTCGCTAGACGCGCCTCTTATCCGGGCTTCACGCCAGGGTCCGAACATCACGGTCGTGGCCCGCGATGGTTCATCAGTTCGCATCCTGTCGCCGCCTCTCAGAGCCTAGAGTTGCCCCGAGATACGCGGGAGCGGAGGGCAGTTCAGAGGCCCTGAACTCGGCGCCGTGGCGGACTTTCTGAGGTTGGAGGTCTCCATCATCGCTACCCGCAGCAAGTTAACTAGTTACTCATTACTTCCGGTTTTGCCCCTTTGGGGAATTCGCGCAGGAGAACCAATCGATCCAACCTTCCTCCCAGAGGACCGCGACAACTTGCTTCCACTCGGTCGTACCCGAGCACAGAAGGGCATCAAGGGGCAATGTCTCTCTCGACTGAAATGTCCTGGCCAAATTCAGGAGAAGGAAGGCGTTGAGGGCGAAGCGGCCTCACATCCCAGCCGCTTCCGCCACACCGCCATCCCTCGCTGTGGGTAAGGCCAACCCAAACTCCAGCGAGAGACAACTTATTACCGAAGAGAACCGGTCCTTGACAATTTGGGGTGACCCCAAGTAACCTTTCGTTGCAAATGATGCAGAGCAGTTGGCTGCATTTGGACATGACGCCAACGGCAGCCGAGGTGCACGGCCGTCATGCGGTTACTTGGCCCGAAAGGGGAGGGACTACTTCCACGGGAAGAAGACGCGGCCGCCCTTCCCACAGGGACCCGATCACATGCTAGTCTATGTCAGTGTTGACCAGAGAATCGCGCGAACAAAGGAACTCGCGATGAACGTCCCTGCCTTGCTCTTGGTGGCATTTCTTCTCATCCCACCATGCATTTCGCCTGGGCAGCCGAACGCTAACACGAAGGGCCCGGGAGCGCTTGAGTCCGTCACACTGGGAGAAGCCTCTCCGGGCGAGCCTGTTATTGGCGGGGACGGAAAGAACCTCGCCGTAGCTTGGCTCGACCAGCCACCTAATGGGGATTGGGTGTTTTATCGCCACTCGTCAGACGACGGAAGGACTTTCGGACCCCCGCAAAGAATGGCGCATGGCTCCGGCGGGCTCCGGGCATTCAGTGCAGACGGATTCATGCACGTTTGCTGGGAGAATGTGGCCGGCACGGAACTGGGGCTTGACGAGCGGATTTTTTATGCCAACATCGACCTGAACAGCGGAAGGGCAGCTAGCCCACTGCAAGTCTCACACGAGCTTATACACGAGCCCGACCGCAGGGGTATGCTGTTAAACGAGTGTAGTGTTAGTTCTTCCGGCGACCTCGTTCTTGTTGCTTGGCAGGAAGGGCCTGCCTATACGATTCATCGGCTGTTTGGCACCGTGTCTGTCGACCGAGGGAAAACGTTTTCAATTCCTATCGAGATCGCGACGGTGCCGGGGGGAGCCTTTACAACCATCGCAACCAGCCCTTCTGCGGCCTACGTTGCCTGGAGCAGTGAGGCAGATTCGAGCAGCCGTACTTCCAATCTATTCTTCGCGGCGCTCGACCCCGCTTCAAAGAGGCCCCCTGAACCCGAATTGTTGTCAGGAACCGGGTCGGAATGTTGTCCCGACGTCGAGGTCTCCGCCAACAAGGTCTTGGTTGCCTCGGGGGGAGTTACAATTCGAAGGTCAGACGACGGGGGTCGTACATTCCAGTCTCCCCTCACCTTCGAGAAGGCAACAGACTCGGCTTACTCACATAGTTTTATGTGGCCCAAAACGGTCTTGCTCGGGTCAGATTCTTACAGCATATTCGAGGGCATTGGACAGGACATAGGACCCTGTCAGCAGGTCTATTTCTCCCGGGTGGAGGACGGGGCTGCGAGCCTTTCACAGCCGCTCAAACTATCAACGGACACCCGCTATGCATCCCGCCCACACTTATTTGCATTCCCGAGAAAGCTCGTCGCGGTGTGGGAGGAAACGAGTTGTCACCTTACATCTGCGGAAACTGGGGTCTATGTTCTCATCCGTGTTTCTGAGGACCGGGGAAGGACATTTGGCGGCGCCATCGAGGTCCCAGTGAACGCCAAGGACGACGGCGCATTTGGCCTCTCGTCTGTGTTTGCGGATTCCGAGGCGGTTTTTTGTGCGTGGCAGGAACCACAGGTAGAGTTCGACGAAAAGCTAGTCCGATTCTTGCGCATACCCCTAAAGTGAGGCTTAACTGAAAGAACGCTCCGGTCTGTCTCGGCGGCAGACCACAGTAATCGTGGAGGTGGTGTGTGAGACTGCGCAGTTTGCTTCGGTCACTCCTTGTGCTGACGGTCAGTGTTGCGCGCGCCTCGGTCGTTGCAGGTCAGGGAACGGAGAGCCTCACGCCTACCGAATTGGTACCCCAAACAGGGCACACCCAATTGGACCCACTGGACGTAGCGTCAATGGCATTTACCAGTGACGGTCGCTTTGTCGCCTCTGCTGGGCACGACGGGCTCATCCTCATCTGGGAAGTTAGCACAGGGCGCGTCGTGCACCGACTCAGGACCTTCAACGGTGCGCAGGCGTTGAACGTTGAGTTCAGTCCGGATGACAGATGGTTGGCAGTCGGTTTAACGGCGACCGAGATGGTGGAAGGGTGGACACTGCCAAGCGGCGGCATCGGAAACGAGATCTGGGAAGCCAAGACAGGGAAAAGGCATAGCTTCCTGCGTGCTTCTTTCGGACCACTGAGCTTTACGCCTGATGGAAAGATCATTTCGGGCAAAGGCGGCACGCTAAAGCTGTGGGACCCAGAAAGTGGCGAACCAGTCGGGGAGCTGGGGCGCGGTGGGGGCGAGACGCAGGTTAGTCCGGACGGACGCTGGTTCGTCTGCCAGTGCGGTTACGATGAGGAGTTCAAAACCTTTCCTCTGGAGATCCGCCGATTGCCTGATGGAGCGGTGCTACAGACCCTAAATAACGACAGGATGGAGCAAGGGTTCGCGCTTAGTCCCGATGGACGTTTTTTGGCCTGGAGACCAACTTACCAGAAGTTGGAAGTGTTAGACACCGGGAGTTGGACGCGGAAGTTCCTCTTCAAGGACGACTGGGGTCGGAATGTAGCCTTCAGCCGCGACGGCCACTGGCTAATGGCGGAGGGACGGAGCACAATCAAAGTTTGGGATCTACTCACAGGAAGAGCATTAGACGGCTTCTTACACCAGGAATGGGGTGAGTACCCGAGCTTTGCCTTCGGCGTAGGGGATGATTTTGCCTCCAGTGATTCGATCGGCGGTCTCAAGTTATGGAGTCTGGCGAAGGGCCGCCTACTGCGCACTCTGAATCGAGGGTCTTCCAGCCCAAGCGCCCAAGCCATCAGCCCGGACGCCACTCGCTTCGCGATAGGGAGATCGGACGGGAACATAGTTGTCTGGTCTGCCGAAGCAGGTCGGCCGATCGCGACCTATTCCGGCAGCGCCACAGGCATTTCGGCTCTGAGTTTCAGCCCAGACGCGAAATTCCTTGTTTCTAGCACCGGGAATCTTTTTCAGAACATGGCCTGGGCATTTCAGGCAATCAAACACCCTCCTGTGTTAGTTCTGGATGCGAGGACCGGTGAGCAACTCACAACCATTGATGTGCCTTTTAGATCTAGCTCATATTTGACCGTCGGATGCAACGGATCGGTACTGGCAACGGCTTCGGACGGCATCGAGCAGCGCCTGCTCCCATCAGGAAAGGAAGAGCACTTTTTTGAGGGCCCACCGAAGGGTCCATACTCGGTTGCATGCAGCCCTGATGGCCTCTGGGTGGCAGCCGGCGGCTCGGACGGCAGCGTTTTCCTATGGGACGCCCATTCGGGCAAGCTGAAGAGCACTCTGCGAACGGAGCCCCATGCTGTAAGTCTGGCGGTTGCTTTCAGCCCAAATTCGAGGTTGCTGGCCTCGGCATCCAACGACGATGTTGTCTTGTGGGACGTTGAGCGTGGTCTGTTGATAAAAAGCTACCACGGGCATGGAAATTGGGTGAGCGCTCTCACCTTCTCTCCAGACGGGAATGAACTGGCATCTGGAGGGTTTGACGCTACCATCCGGATTTGGGACCGCGCGAAAAAAGTGTCGCGACAGACACTGGCGGAACACACATACAGGATCTGCGGCCTTTCCTATCTTTCTAGTCGACTGCTGCTTTCTTCCAGCGACGACGGAACGTCGAGACTGTGGGATGCACAATCAGGAAGCCTGATGGCGACACTGTTCAGTTTTGGGTCGGGCAAAGACTGGCTCGTGGTCAATCCACAAGGGTGGTTCGACGGTACGTCGGATGTGATGCAGTTAGTGGCTTGGCGGCTGGGGAACTCCGTGGTGCCTCTCGATGCATTCTATAACGATTTCTTCCGTCCGGGCCTACTGTCAGAGATTTTCGAGGGTCGAGTCCCCCCGCCCTTAGTCGACATTGCTACGAAACTTCGTTTCCCGGGACTGCGTACGATGGCAGAACAGGGCCTCGCTCACGTAGAGGAGAGGAACGGGAGGACACTTCTATGTCTGTCAGCGGAAGCATCGCCTTCCTCGGCAGCAGGCCTACAAGTTATAGGACGCGGTGAGGCTGTTGATTTGGGCACTTCGGGATTTGACGAGAACCCCAAGGACGTTTCGTGTACATACTCAAAGAAGCTCCCTGCGAACTTATGCCCGTGTGAACTGGTCGGCACGACAACAGCTTGGAAGGCGAAGCTGCCGACATCGAACTTATCAGGCAATCACGATACCGATGTTGGTCGCTCCACTTTGCACGTCTTCACGGTAGCGATAGATCAGTACCAGCGTGACGCATCCTATCCCGCTCTGCACTTCCCCGATGCAGATGCGGACGCAGTTGAGAAGTTTTTCTCCGAGCAGAAAGACCGGAAGAAGCCATTTGCTCACGTCCGTCTCTGGGAAGGCTTGCGGGATAAAACAGCGAAAAGGGAGGCCATCCGGGACCAATTCGCCGCAATGGCAAAAGAGGTGAAAGAAGACGATGTCGTCTTTCTTTATTTCGCCGGCCACGGCCGAGTACCTCCCGGGCAGGAGATGTTCTACTATATTCCCTTTCTAGAGCGGCGGCTGGACCCCCGACTTGTTGATCCGATCGAGGAGCGTGAGGTAGGGCTGAACACTGCAATGTTCGCGGAAGGGATTCGGAATCTCCCGGCCCGACGCGTGGTCCTGGTTATCGACGCCTGCCAGTCGGGCGGGGCCGTTGAGTCGCTGGCGAAGATTGCCGAAGTCAAGCTAGCAGTGCAAGCTCGCGAAGCTAGCCAGCAAGCCGCCCGCGACCGGGTACCGCGCCCTGACGATGTTGGAATCTACATTTTGGCGGCTGCCACCCCTGTCCAGTCGGCGCTGGAGCCAAAGCAATGGACAGCCTCAAATGGACTTCTGGCCACAGCGCTACTTAATGCGCTGAGAGACGGTAACGCCCAGAGCCCAGATAGCACGATCTCGATAAGAAGCGTGATCGACCAAGTGAAGAAAGAGCTACCTAGGCTTGCAAAAGAGCCGTACCACTCAGTTCAAACTGCTTTCTCGGTTGCGGTTGGAGTGGACTTCCCAATTGCGGCGAGGTGACTCAGTAACGGGCACGACTATAGTTGTTGTCGCCTGGAAGCGCTGAAATTTGGTAAGGCCTTGGGAGGTCTTCCCGTGGCCTTTTCTGCGCTTCCGCGCACATGTCTCCTTGGATTTGACGCCGCCTCAGCCATCGAGCTGCCCATGCGCAGCATGGTTATACGCGGCCGCCGCCAAGGTAAGACTCCATCCCAAGGCTCGTACGGCGGCCACAAACTCGTAGGTGTCGTAAGCCCTATCCACACCTACCGTGAGGGGGCACGGCCCCGCCCGTGCCTGAATCATTTCTCCGGCCGCCTCGCGCTCGGCCTTGCCGGTAGCGCGGGTGACGGAGACCCCCATCAACAAGCCGTTGGGGTTTTCCATCAGCATACGCCCTTGGAAGAGCAACTTTGCTTCCTGCCCCGGGCTTTTGCATTATTAGCGCGCCTGTTGATACCAGCGCCCGGAAAGTGTCGGCGGTAACCGTGCCCCACTCCAATTCGTCTTCTTAAACAGCGGCCAGGTTAGGTCGCAGTGAGCCGCGATCGTGAATTGTGTCGCTCGATGCAGGTAGGAATCGGGCGCGGGAGGCTGGGTATGAGCACGCGCCGGAACTTTTTCGGAGAAGCCCTCGCCGTCGGGGGGTGGCTCGAGTTCCTCGGTTCTGCGACCAAGGTATCGGCTTGCTTGAGTCCTGCTCCGGGGAGCAGTGCCTCCGAGCCGGAAGCGCTTACTGAATCGGCCGACTCTGAGTTTTGGGCCCACTTCTTCGACTCCGTGGACCCAACTGTCCCAGTAACTCGCGGCCGGGTTCATCCACCGAAGCTGCCGAAAGAGGAACGCAAAGTGAACTTCCTTCATTTCAACGCGGGCGGGTTGCGTTATGCCGAGGACATCAAAGACGATGAGTTGATGGATTACCCTGGGGACGTTCAGGTCAACATGTTCCTGGGTCAGTTCCACCCCAGCGCTGGAATCGGTGGTGACTGGCAGGCCGTGCGGCGGGCGAAGGTTTCGCGGCTGCGCGTCGACTGCGTTCAGACCAAGCCTTACATGAACTTGCTAGCGCCTTTGGCGTGGTGCGCCATCGCCTCGCTGAAGCTGGATGCGGCGGCGAAGCCCTCGGTTCCGCAACTGCTCGGCTTCAACTCGCCGAACGCGTTGAGCGGGGTGACTAAGATTCTCCTGCCGGACGGACGCGGAAAGGTGGCGGTGAACATCTATGCCTCCGAGCCCGCTCCGGCACTGGAAAAGGCGGCGAAATACGTCCTCAAGGCGGCCGAGTTGGCCGTTCCCGTGCTGAACTTCCCTGCCATCAGCGTCCCAGCCATCAAGGTGTTTTCCCTCCTGTACACGGACCTCGAAGAGCGCGCATCTTGGATAATGAATAGTGAGTTGCGCGACGTTGTCGCAACCAAGCAAGCCCTCGCTGACCCCGACCTGCCCCCAAAACACCTGCGATTGATTCCGGGCTATTACGTCCTGGTCCCCCAAGCTCACATAGAGAAGCTTAAGCCCAGTTTGGCCAATACGGAGATCCAGGACGACGGGTCTCTTGTGCAGAGGAACCCGCCTACAACCGATACCCCCCCGGACCAGCGCGGCCCCAAGTGGATTCCGGAAGTCACATATGCCACCTTGAAGATCAGCGTGACTCCGGCAACCGGCAGCCCCAACAGCGGCCAGAACGCGAGTGCTCCGGGCGACTCCGGGTTCGGCTCGCAAACGAAAGGCAAGGGGGCGCCATGCACGGAGGCGAAGAAGCAGTAACGCCCCTGATCATTGCACGGCGTGTCGCCCATCTGTAGGTCGCAAACAAGCCGTGTGGCTGCCGCCCGGCAGATTGCACCCCCGCTGACCCCTGCTTTGTCGGCTACTGTTTACCTATTCCTGGCGAGAACTTCCTTCCCAGAAGCAGTCGTTGAAGAGAACCTCGCCGACCGCAGAGCGTAGGTCGAAGGCGCTCAACCCCTGGCTCGTCCGCCATCCGGAAGTTGGCCACGCGGGGAGGAAACGCGCCAATTGACGATGTGAGCAGACCGGCATGCGGCCTATTGTAGTGACCTACGGAGTTGACAGGAAGGGCGAGCAAAACTAGAGTTAAAACAGGAGCTAAGGGGAGCATCGCCTATGACCGGAATCCAGTTCGTTACCGATGATAAGGGCCACAAGGTGGCCGTTCAAATTGATCTGAGACGATACGGCGCGCTGTTGCAGGATTTTTGGGACGGGCTGATTTCGGAATCACGCCGCAAGGAAAAGGGAATACCGCTTGAGAAGGTCAGAGCGGACCTCGTGAAACGCGGACGGCTGCGTGAGTGATTATTCTGTTCAGGTCAAACCCTGCGCGCGTGTGGAACTGGAAGCATTACCGGATAACGTCCTGGCCCGTGTCCTCCAGAAAATGGAGGCACTCCACGATTCACCACGGCCCGCAGGATGCAAAAAGCTGAAAGGCTACAAAGATCAGCGGCGCAGACGGGTCGGCGACTGGCGCGTCGTTTACATCATTGACGATGCGGCAGAGCTTATAAGTATCACTCGCATTGCGCACCGGCGCGAGGCATACGAACGGTGATTGCTATGCGCTCTTTTTCCGTACGGATGACTCCCTTGGTCGCGTTAAGAACCTCCCGGGGAGCAAGTAGCGCACACCTGTTTTTCAAGGTCTGCGGCTTTTCACGCCGACAACGTTTGAGTGCCGTGGACCTACCAAACAGGTTCGCGCTACGCTTGCTTGGCGAGAAATCCCCTGGTTCCACAGGCAACCGGCATAATGGCCCGTGCGGAAGCGTTTACAGGCCCTTGCCGCACCTGATCGTATAATTGGCTTATTTAGGCATACCGATTCCTGAGATGCGCTTGCAGGCGTCCAATAGCTTCTCCTATAGTTCCACGCTACGAGACGCTGGATTCGAAGTGCAGAGGCGCTGGCGATAGAAGCACCCAGGTAAACGAGGTGCTTCGGTCTGCGGGTCAGCGCGGTCTGAGCGGTCAGCCAAAACCGGCCATTGATGGTCACCTCTGTATGGCTGTGCCGAAGGCACCTTGGAGTGCGGCGGCTTGACGCCGCCTTCGCCCCTTGGCCTTCATGCCCTGGGCACCCTAAGGCGGCGTCAAGCCGCCGCACTCCAAGGCGCTTTGCGCGTTCTCACGCGCGAGGGAGAGATGGTGTGAGGAACCGTTTTGTTATCTGGAAAACATCATGGGGAGGAAGCGCGGGCGCCGGGGAAATGCCTCCCGACACCATTTCCCCCCGGCGGGTGGTCGGCAATAGAGAGACCCAATTTCCTGTACAATACCGGCTTCTGGCACGCAAGAGATGCCTGGTCTCAATGAGCCCAAACATCACCGGAGGATAATATGGCGGTGCGCATCGCAAGCGTGGGTCATGCGGTCTTTGCGGCGACCATGATCGCCCTCGGAATCCTTGGCCTAATCAAAGGCGATTTCTCCGCGGTATGGGAGCCGATTCCCAAGGGTGTGCCCGCACGCGAAGTGCTGGTCTATTTCTGCGCCTTCATCTCCCTGGCATCTGGCGTAGGCCTGCTTTGGCAGCGCGCCGCCGCACTCGCCGCCCGCGTGCTGCTCGTCTTTCTCCTGCTTTGGTTGCTGCTGCTCAGAGTGCCCTACATCTTTGTCACGCCCACGGTGGACGTTTGGTGGGCCGGCTGTGAGACCGCGGTGATGGTGGCGGCAGCCTGGGTACTGTATGT
>Ga0187784_10000299_pt1 | contig 35243 bp, 40 predicted proteins | sample 1015_SJ02_MP15_2_FD_132964 | JGI IMG/M metagenome (GOLD analysis project Ga0187784, IMG submission 132964) | Tropical peat soil microbial communities from peatlands in Department of Meta, Colombia - 1015_SJ02_MP15_20_MG | ecosystem: Environmental > Terrestrial > Soil > Wetlands > Peat | place... | reverse complement strand
GGCACGCGAGAGGGCCCTTCTATTTGAAACGCGACGATGAACGCGAGGCCGTAGTGGGTCGCATCCTCGGAGAGTGCGGGACTTCGAGATTTTCGAGGGGATTTGACGGATTCGGTGAGAAAGGTCCCAGCGAGAAGCGCCGATAGGATCAGAGGACGATCGCCTTGCGCACGCACTCGTCGATGATCTCCTCCGTGTCGATCTTCTCCTCTTCGCGGAGGATCTGGATGAGGTTCGTCCGAGTCGCTGGCTTATCCGGAACGGCTTGGCAGCACACTCCCGGCCGGGTCGAGATGCCGTACGTACCGATCGACTTCGCGACCCCTTCGATCTCCTGCTTGTCGAATCCAATCAGCGGCCGGACGATCGGCAGATCGACCGAAATCGTCGCGCTGCGCATGTTCGAGAGCGTCTGGGAGGCGACCTGACCGAGCGCCTCGCCGGTTGCGAGGAAGCTCGCATGCTCCCGTTCCGCGATTCGCTCCGCCGACCGCCACATGAAGCGCCGGCAGAGGACGCAGCCGACGTGGCGATCGGTGGTGCGCATCAGGGTGATCTGCGTGGCCCCGTGCGGCACGAGATAGAGCGGGATGGACTGGTGGTACCGCTCCCTCAGGAGGGCGATATGGTCGACCACCTTCTCGAGAGGAGAGTCGTCCGTGAAGGGGCGGTTGTCCATGTGAACACAGATCATCTCGTGGCCCTGCCGCAACAGGAAGTTCAGGGCCACTGGGGAATCAATCCCCCCGCTCATCAGCATCACGCCGCGGGCCATCGGTTCCGGGAGCCCACCTCGCCTATTTAGGGGGTCTCCCGGCGCTGCAACCCGCAGACACCGTGCGAGGACTTAATTCGGTCCGCGGGTCGGCCGGACCGTGGTCGAAGAAGCTGGTCCTCCGATCGAACTGACGGCCCGGGAGGAGGGCTCCGGACCGTCGGTCCTCCTCCTCCACGGGATCGGGGGAAACCACCTGGTGTGGAATGACGTCATCCCACTCTTGGCGCGAGAGTTTCACGTCCTCGCCCCGGACCTGCGGGGCCACGGTCGAACGGCGGCACCTCCCTCCTCGCACTACACCTTCGCCGAGCTCGAGGGGGACCTACGGGAGTTCCTCGAGCGTCATGCGGTGAAGTCCCCCCATCTGGTCGGTCTCAGCGGGGGCGCGCTGCTCGCGCTTCGATTCGCACTCGACCACCCGGATGGCCTTCGAAGCCTCACGATGGTCAGCGGGGCGGCGTACGTCGACCCGCATACCCGCGCGGTCGCGGAGCGCTGGGAGGAAACGTATGCCCGCGAAGGTCCGGACGCATTCGCCCTCCGGGCGCTGAAGGATCTGTACTACCCGGACTGGATCGAAGCCAACCTCGATTTCGCCGACCAGCTCCGCGCGGTGGCGCAGAAGATGGACCTTCATCCGGCGATTGAGTGGTCCCGCGCGATGCGCGGGTTCGACGAGCGGGCGCGGATCGGCGGGATTCGCTTGCCGACGCTGATCATCCAGGCGATGGACGACGCTGTGATCGACGCCTCTCACGGGAGGATCCTGCGCCAATCCATCCCCGGGGCCCAGATCCGAATTCTGCCCCAAACGGGTCACATGATCCCCCTCGAGCGCCCGGCCGAGACGGCGGAGGCGATCGCGACCTTCGTCCGGTCGGTGGAGACGAAGCCAGCGGTTCCGGACTCCCACTGAGTCGAGTGGTCCTCCCACCGGACTTATCTTCCGGTTCCCGATTCCGGGACGATGGCCGCGAGCAGTACCCCGGACCTCGACGCCCGGATCGCGCGACTGGAGCAGCAGCTCAAGGATTTGCATGCGCGTGTGGTCGCCCTCGAGCGCTTGGTCGGGGCAGGGGAGCTTCACGAATACGATCAGGCAACCGTGCGTCGGAAAGTCGAGTACGATTGGCAGGGCTAGTTGTGCCGAGCCCACCCGGCGCGCCGGTGGGAAACGCCCCGACCGGGTTGGACGAACTCTTGGACCGATTCCCGGCGCTGGCGCCACCGCTTCCGACCGCGGGGGCCGCGGTTGTTCTCGTGCTTCGAGAGGGCCAGATCGAGGTTGAAACCCTTCTCATTGTGCGCGCCACCAACCCCGACGATCCTGCCTCCGGGCAGGTCGGTCTTCCCGGCGGCCACGTCGGGGGCGAGGACGAGAACCTCCTTGCGACGGCTCTCCGGGAGCTCGAGGAGGAAGTAGGACTCACACCGGCAGACCTTGCCGGGACTCCCCGGTTCGTCGGGTCCCGGTTCGCCCGAGCCTTCAACCTCCACGTGGGTGTGTTCGCAGCTGCCCTCGGCCCGGCTGCGACGGCCCCCCTCACCACGAATGCCAAGGAAGTGGCGCACGTGTTCTGGCTCCCGAGATCGGCGCTCGGGTTGACCCGACGGGTGTATCGGGAGTCGATTGCCGGACCGATCGAGGTGAATGCGACCGTTGTGGAGGGCCAGGTCCTCTGGGGGTTTACGCGAAGAGTCCTGCGAGACTTCTTCGGCCTGCCCACTGAAGATGATACCGGGGGTCCGGCGATCCCTCCGATCGACGGTTGAACCGCCCGCGGTGCCCGGGCACACGGTCATAACCTCGAGGCCCCTCAGACCTGTGGACGATCGAATTGCCCGAGAGACGTCTCACCTGCCCGAAGTGCGGTGGACAGTTTGAGTATCAGTTCGTCTGGGGAGCGTCGCTCACAGCGGTCCGCCTCGGAACCTCGAGGTACATGCGCTGCCCCCTCTGCCAGAAGTGGGCGCTCTTCCGACTCCTCGGTCCGGAGTCCGTCGTACTTGCACGACCACCGACCTCGGGCGGAGCGGCCCGCGGGGAACCGGTTCGACCAGCGATCGCCCCCGCCATGGCTCCTTCGTACCCATTGAGAGAGGCGGGCCCTATCCCCCCCCGTCGGTATTCTGACATGAAGGTCACTATTCTCGGTGGCGGGATTCTCGGAGCAATCGTCGTCTCGTCCGTCATCCTCTCGTACTTGCTCCCATGGCCCGAGCCGAGACTCGCCGCCGTCATCGCGGGGGCCGGGGCCGTCGTGGTCGTTGCCCTCGTCTTCTTCGTCTTCTTCCGCATCCGGGAGCGTCCGAGACCGTCGTCCTGATCCCCCGGTCTTTCGTCTCGAACTTCGCGGCCGCCGGACGATAAAAAACCTAGGTCAGCTTTAAATACCAGTTTAAATACTCCCGCGCCGAAGGGATTTCCTTGGTCAAAATCCGGATCGAGAACGTGGTGGCTTCCACGTCGCTGGGTGACGAGCTCGACCTCCAGTCGATCGCGCTCGGCCTTGACGGCGCGGAGTACGAGCCCGAACAGTTCCCGGGCCTGATCTATCGCCTAAAGCAGCCGAAGACCGCGATCCTGCTGTTCCGCTCGGGGAAGGTCGTGTGCACGGGCGCGAAGAGCATGCATGAGGTCGAGGAGTCGATCAGCACAGTGGCCGCACAGATCAAGAAGGGTGGCCAGAAGATCAACATGCATCCGAAGATCGAGGTCCAGAACATCGTCGCGAGCTCCGACCTCGAGAGCGAAATCAACCTCAATGCGATCGCCGTTACGCTCGGTCTCGACCGGGTCGAATACGAGCCGGAACAGTTCCCGGGCCTCGTCTGCCGGATCGATGAGCCGAGGGTCGTCGTCCTTCTCTTTGGAAGCGGCAAGCTCGTCTGTACCGGCGCGCGCAAGCCCTCCGACGTCGAGGTCGCGGTCAAGAAGATCACCAAGGAGCTCCAGGGCGCGGGGCTGTTGCGCTGAGCCCGGCCCGAAGGGTCCGGCGGTGCCGCTCCCGAACGGTCTCCCGATTGTCGACCATCACTGCCACCTCTCCCCCTCGGGCGCAGGAGTCGACGCGGCACGGCGGTTTCGACGCGCTGGGGGTACGCACCTATTCCTCGCCACCCAGAACTATGCCGCAGGGGTTCCCCGAAGCCTGGAGGGATATTCCGAGCAGTTCACAACGACCGAAGCCCTCGCTCAACGCGTGGAGGCAGAGACCGGGGTGACCGTGTACCTGGTCGTAGCACCGTATCCGGTGGACCTGGTCGAGGCGACCGCCGAGCTCGGCGTCGGGGCGGCGCTGGAGCTCCACCGTACGGCGCTCGATCTCGCGGGTCGGTGGGTCCGGGAACGAAGGGCCGTCGCGCTCGGGGAGGTCGGGCGCCCTCACTTCCCCGTTGCCCCTGAAGTGGGGGAGGCCGCCAACCGCGCGCTTGACCACGCCTTGGCCGTCGCGCGGGACTCCGGCTGCCCGGTGGTCGTGCATTCCGAGGACCTTGACATCACCGGATATCGCGACCTCGCCGAGCGGGCCGAGCGGGCCGGCCTCCCGAGGGAGCGGGTGGTGAAACATTATGCGCGGAGCCGCCTGCCCGCATCCGAGCGGAGCGCGGTGACCCCTTCGTACCTCGCGCGGCGGGATCTCGTTCGGGACGTGGTGGGAGACCCATCCCCATGGTTCCTCGAGACCGATTTCTTGGACGATCCGGCTCGCCCCGGCGCGGTGCTCGATCTCGCGACGATTCCCCGCCGGGCAGCGGCGCTCTCGGAGACCCCCGACGTCGATCGGCTGTGGATCCCGTTTGTCGATTCCGTTGAGAAGGTCTACGGATTCCGACCGGAATTCTCGCGGGCGGGGGGCCAATGAAGCGCGAACGAGGTCGACGCGGTAAACTGATCGCTCTCGAAGGGATCGACGGAGCGGGCAAGTCGACGGTCGCCCGGGCGCTCGTCCGCGCCCTCCGGCGACGCGGCCTCTCGGTGGCGCTCCGCCACGAGCCCTCCGATCCGAAACTGGGATCGCTGGCCCAGAACGTGAGCCCCGAGGATGCGTGGACGGGGGCGGTCTACTTCACGGTCGACCGGTACCTCGCGCGGCCCGCGCTCGAGGCGGCGCTGTCGCGGCACGACGTGATCGTCACCGACCGCTCGTTCTACTCGACCCTCGCCTATCAAGGAAGCGCCCTCCCCGCTCGGGAACGGGTTCGGTTGCGGGAGCTCGAACGTTCCGCGTCCCGCGAACCGGACCGGGTCATCCTGCTCGACATCGAACCCAGCGTCGCGCTCCGTCGGCTGGGAGGTCGAGCCCGGCACCGAGGCCCGCTCGAGGAGCGGCGCACCCTTCAGCGGGTCGCACGGGCCTACCGCACGCTCGCCCGCGACCCTCGCTGGCTCGTGCTCGACGCCCGAGAGCCGGTGGCCGAACTGGTCCGGTCCGCCGTCGACCACGTGCGCCCGATACGTCGCCCCGCGGGACGTACGGTGCGGAGGCGCCAAAAGTGATAATCGTCCCTTGGGTCCCTCGTCCCTCCCGGTGACCCCGCATGGACCGCATCCTGGTCCGGGAAGAGACCCTGGACCCATCGTTCCTCCCCCCGAGGCTGGTCCATCGAGAGCGCGAGATCGAGCTCCTCTCGAAGAGGTTCCGAGAGGCGCTCTCGAAGGGGCTGCCGTACCATCTGATGCTGACCGGCGCGGTCGGGAGCGGGAAGACCGCGCTCGCGCGTCGCGTTGGGGGCGACCTGGTCCGTGCCGGTCGGGCCGGCGGATTCCCCGTCCACGTCGCGTACGTCAACTGTTGGCGGCGAGCGAGCGATCGGACGGTGATGCTCGACCTCCTGCGGAGCGTCGACGTTTCGCTACCAGACCGGGGCTACAGTCTCTCCGAAATGCTCGACGTATTCGAGCAGGGGATCCGCAAGAACCCTCGCCATCTCCTCGTTCTCCTCGATGAGGCCTCAAGCCTTGTCCGGCAGGAAACGAAGCTCGTGTACCTCCTGTCCCGATCGCGGGAGGTCGAGCTCGGTTCGATCTCGCTGGTCCTGATCGCAATCGAGGACCTCCTCCCGTACCTTGACACCGCGAGCCGATCGAGCTTCGGCGTGACCCATCGGCTCTCCCTCGCCCCGTACGACCGCGCCGCGCTCGTCGACATCCTCGCGTCGCGCGCCGAGCTTGCCCTGCGTCCCGGGAGCTTCGACACCGACGTTCTCGAACAGATCGCCCGGATCGCCGCACCGAACGGCGACGCCCGCTTCGCACTCGAGATCCTTGCGGGGGCCGCCCACCTCGCGGAGGATGCTGGCGCCGAGTCCCTCACGGGGGAATACGTCCGTCGCGCGAAGGGTTCCCTCCTCCCAACGGTCACCGAGACTCAGCTCGAGGCGCTTTCGACTCCCGAGCTCGGAGTGCTGCTCTCCCTCTCTCGCTCGCTCAAGGGTCGGGCGACCTCAACCCCCAGCCAGAAGCTTCGGGCGACTCACGCCGCGCTGCTCGAGGAATTGGGTGCTCCGCCGATGAGCCGGACGACGTTTTGGCGGACCCTCAAGGAGCTCGAACGGGACGGCCTCGTGACGCTCGAGACCGGCGCTTCCGGAGAGTCGAGCCAGGTCGCGATGGACGAGATGCCGGCGAGCTTTCTCGCAACGCTCCTCGAGGAGCGGCTCGGTCGAGGCCGTGCGCGCAAACGATAAACCGCCGACCCCGCTCGACGAACCGTGACGGCTTCGGGGGGGAGTGCGGTCGTCTCGCGCCCAGACCGTTCCCTACCGCCATGGATCACGGTCCGGCCTCCCCGGGGCCCGGCTTATCCGGAGGTGCGAGGCACCCTGGCGACCCTTCGGCTCGGCACCGTGTGTCAGGAAGCCCGATGCCCCAACCTCTCCGAATGCTGGTCGGCGGGTACGGCGACGTTGATGCTGCTCGGCACCGAGTGCACCCGCCGGTGTGGCTTCTGCGCAGTGACGACCCACTGGCCCCGCGGGGTGGTGGACCGTTCCGAGCCGGCGCGCGTCGCGGAGGCCATCCGCCGCTGGGGACTGCGGTACGTCGTCCTGACCCAGGTCTGCCGCGACGATCTGCTCGATGGGGGGGCCTCGATTCTCGCGGAGACAGTCCGAGAGATCCGGACCGCGGCCCCGACGACCCTGATCGAGCTTTTGATCGGCGACCTCGCCGGCGACTCGGGGGCGCTCGAAGTGCTCTGGGTATCTCCTCCGGACGTCCTAGCCCACAACCTCGAAACCGTTCGGTCGATCTCGCCTCGCGTGCGGGACCCGCGGGCGGGCTACGATCGATCGCTCGACGTGCTCTCGAAGGTCCGAGCCTCGGGCCCGCCCCGGATCGTGACGAAGAGCTCCCTTATGCTGGGTCTCGGAGAGTCCGATGAGGAGCTTCGGGTGGCCTTTCGCGATCTACGTTCGTCTGGAGTCGATCTCCTGACCCTCGGTCAGTACCTGAGGCCCGGACCCGCGCACGTTCCCGTCGCCCACTACGCCACTCCCGAGGAGTTCGATCGACTTCGGGATACCGCCCTCGCCGCCGGTTTCGCCGGTGTCGAGGCGGGCCCGCTCGTCCGCAGCTCCTACCATGCCGAGGAGCTTTATCGCCGGGCGCGCCGCGAGCGGGGGGGCTAGCGAATGGCGAAGAAAGTCCGCCGCAAGCTTGAGGAGGAGGAGGCCGCGGCGTTCGAGTTCCCGGCCTTTGACGAGGTGGGGTTCGTGACCAAGGAGTTCGAGCTCACGGCGGCGCTCGTGATCGTGAGCCTCTTCGCGATTGGGCTCGGGATCGTCGGATGGGTGATGACGGCCGAGGCGATCAACGCATTCGTTCCGTTCTTCATTGGCATCGTCGGACTCGTCGCAAGCCCGTACGCCATCCGTCGCATGCGTTCCCGCTCTTCCCTGTTCACACGCGGCGACTGGGCAGGGCTTCTTGCCCTCGAATTCTTCGGCTGGCTCGCCCTATGGTTCGTGCTGTTCAACGTCTCCCCGGCGCTCTAGAGCGCCCGGCTCCGAGACCCTCGGTCGACCGGCCGCGGGTTCCCCCGCCGGTATCCTATCGATCGGCCGGAGATGGGCCGCGAAGCCAAGGGAGCCGCTTCGAAAGAAGCTCGCGAAGCGCGATCCGCAGTTCCGGAGTCTCCGGGACATCGGTCAGCGGATGAATCTCCACCTTTTCTGGATCCGAGGGAGTGAGGTCTTTTCCGAGCGAGAGCCGGGAGAACGACCCGCGCAGGACGTCTTCCGCGGTCCGCTCGGTGCGACGAGTCTCGATCCCGAGGCTCCCGTCCTCACGGACGTACGGACCCTGGAGGACCGGAGCCTTCGGATCGGTCCATTTCTCTAGGAAGTTTCCGACTCGATCGATGCCGGCAGGGGGACCATCGCGAATCTGGACGGCGGTCCGGTGGCCGCCCGAGAGCTCGAACGCGAGGTAGACCCGGTCCGGGCCGACCGCGATCGCCCAGCCGACCGGACGGAACTCCGAGCGGGCGAACTCGTCGACGATCGACCGGCCGGCTTTTCGGAGTTGAGGAAACAATGTGTCGTCCACAAGATCGGGACGGGGGAGCGTCACGACCGTGAGATGGGTTCCGCGATCCTCCAGCCGGCGGAGCGCGTCCTCCCGTGAGACGCTCGCCGGTTCGACCACGTCGAACCAGGCGACCGACGGATGATCGAGATACGCGCCAGCGGCCAGAATGAGGAGACCGAGATTCCGACGAGACAGTGCGCTCGCCACGTTTCGGTTCGGGTCGACCGGGTCGGCGAGGACCAGCGCGACGTGTTCGGGGAGCCGGGGGGGCTCCTTGCCCGGTTGTGTCAGCTTTACGGGGATCCGCCAGTGTCGCGCCTCGCCGAGGAGGGCGCGCAGTGTGGCGAACCGGACGATCAACAGTTCGACGAGGTATCCCGAGACTCCCTCCGTCCGCGCCTCCGATCCATAGACACCGATCGCCCGAAGGAACTGCTTGGCGAGCCGGACCTGTCCTACGATCTCGGGGGTCTCCCGCTCGGAGAGATACGCCTGGTGAAACGGGGTACGGTCGACCGCAGAGAGTGGCCGGCTCGGGTCGGAGATCGCGAACCCGGGAACGGCGTCGACGTTGAATCCTTCGAAGGTGCCTCGCAGATACGGATGCTCCGCGTAGCGGGTCTCAGGATTCGTGAGGACCGCCCGTCCGAGTGCGAGTCCCTCGGCGCGCAGCTGATCGCGTGGGAGGTCCGGCGGGAACAGAAGGAAGAGGTCGATATCCAGCCGGTCGGCGAGGAAGGTGTCGCGTGCGGCGCTTCCGGCGACCAGGGCTCGGACGAGGGGGCTCGATCGGGACCGGGCGGCGTCCTCGACCCGCTGGAGGAGCTCCCTGCGGACTCGGGCCACCCGCTCGAGGAACTCGCGGGAGGGACTGATCTTGCCCAGGACTGACGCCTCGACACGGTCGGCCTCGGAAGAGGAGTCGAGGGACGGGGAACGGGATGCCATCGAGCGGGAACGGGACCCGGGCACGGATGAAACTTCGGGTCGATTCGCCCACGCCCGGAGCGAGGGTTATGGGGAGCAATCGCCTAGGGATATGGAGGGACCATGGCGGCGGCGGTGGGCCACCCGGCGACGCTCTACGCGCGGCTCGAGGGCGACAAGGTCCGGTGCACCGCATGCGCACGGTATTGCACGATTCCCTCTGGTTCCCACGGGTTTTGCTTCGTTCGAAAGAACGTGGGGGGCCGGTTGCTGCTCCTGAGTTACGGGAAGGCGTCCGCGATTCAGGTCGACCCGGTCGAGAAGAAACCCCTTTCCCACTTCCGACCCGGAACCCGGGTCTTTTCGATCGGAACGGTGGGATGCAACTGGCGCTGCCAATACTGCCAGAACGCCGAAATCTCTCAAGAGCGGGAAGTCGTCGGTCGTTCGCTCTCCCCGAAGGCCGCGGTTCAGGGCGCCCAGCGGTACGGCTGTCAAGGGGTCACCTTCACCTACAATGAGCCGACAATCTTCGCCGAGTACGCCCTCGATGTGATTCAGGAGGCCCACGCGGCCGGGCTCTTCGCGAATTTTGTCACGAACGGCTACATGACCCCTGAAGCGGTGGAGGCGCTCGGCCCCCACCTCGACGCCGTGAGCATCGACTTCAAGGGGAGCGGCGAGGCCGGGTTCCTGCGCAAGTACATCGCCGCGAAGGGACCCGAGCCGATCTTCGAGTCCGCGATCGGACTTAAACGACGAGGGGTCCACGTCGAGGTCACCGACCTCATTGTCCCGCACGTGGGTGAGTCCGTGGACGCGACCCGGAAGCTGGCTCGCTTCGTCGTGGACCAGCTCGGACCCGAGACCCCACTCCACCTCCTTCGGTTCCACCCGGATTACAAGATGATGGATCTTCCCGACACTCCGGTGGCGACTCTTGAGCGCCTCCACGCGGTCGCGAAGGCCGAGGGGCTGGACTACGTCTACCTTGGAAACGTCTGGGGCCATCCGCTCGAGCACACGTACTGCCCGAAATGCGGAGATATCGCGGTGGAGCGGTTCGGATTCACGATCCGGTCGTGGAATCTCGATCGCGAGAACCGATGCGTGGCTTGCGGCCACCGGATCCCGATCGTCGGATCGCTCTCCGACGACTACTTGCCGACGATCGCGACGCCGGTCGCCTAGGCGGGACGGCGCGGGCCTTCCGCCCGAGCGCCGGGTGAAACCGAGCCTCGATGACGAGGTGCAACGGGACCTCACGGATGAAAGGGCCTTGCGGGCTCTTCCGGATCGCCTCGAGGAGCGGGGACGGCTCCTCCAGACGGGTGATCGCAAGGCCGGCGGCCCGGAGGAGTCTCGAGTACGTGCTCAACGTCCGGTGATAGGCAGTGGTCCAACCCGTCTCGGACTCGGAAATCCGCCAGGGAACTTCGACCGTGCGCTCGTCTCGGTATGCACGCACCTTTCGCCAGACGACATCGTGCCAGAGCCCGTCCGGTTCGCGGACTCTCTCGACGACCCATCCCGACCGCTCATCGAGATCGAAGCAGGGGTGCGAGAGAGAAAACACGAACCGTCCGTCGGGCCGCAGTACTCGGGCAACCTCCCGGATTGTAGCTTCCGCATCCGCAACGTCCTGGAGGGCCATGTTCATCACGACCAGATCGAAACTGGAATCTCGAAGGCCCTCGAGTCGACGTCCATCCCGTTCCAGGAAGCTCGCCCCCGACGGTCGGGATCGCTCGCGCTGACGTGCGAACCGAAGGTTGGCTCGGGACCGTTCCACACCGAGCGACCGCGCAGCTCCCTCACGCGCCCACCGTCGGGTGAGATACCCATTGCCGCATGCGAGGTCGAGGATCTCCAGCCCGCGAACCGGACCCACCACCCCGAGCAGGGTCGGATCGATGATCGCTCGATGCCACAGGTCGCCCCGCTCACCCATGCGGAAGTCCCGCCAGGCGGCCATCTCGTCCCAACCTCTCCGATCCATTGGCCCCCTCCGAATCACCGTGGTCTTTGGCGTTTCCGCTCCCGGAAACGGAGAGTCCGAAAACGATTGTCCGGCCGAGAAGGTGATACGGCGAAGGTGCTCATTCGATCCGTCCACCATGGGAGCGCGGAGACCGGTCCGCACCACGAAACACCTCGCGGGCGTGCTGGTCCCAGCCACTCGACCGGGCCCGATGGGCTCCCTCATGGAGGTGCGCCTCCACTCCGACCGGATCGAAGACGACATCTCGCAGATCCTGACGGATCCACGTGGCGGCGTGCGACTCATTGCGTGCCGTCCATCGCGAGGCCGATCAGGGGTCCGTCTGGTGCGATGGTTGGAGCTCGAGACAACCTCCTCGATCGGTCGGGACCGACTGCGACAATTGGCGAAACGCGCGGGTCGACACGACCTCTCCGTGGCCACTCCCTCGGCTGACCGTGCCCTCCTTCGCCTCTCAAGCCCGATGCCCGGGATCTGTGCCGCGGTCTTCGAGGCCGGCGCGATGTGCGTGACCTGCCCGCTTCTGGAGGCGGACCCGCGCAATTCCGAAGTCGCCGCACGGATTCTGGTCCCTCGCAACGGGGAAGCGCGACGCCTGCGGCGCGAGTTGACGCGCAGGTTGGATGGCCACCTCACGATCGAACGCGCGGGCAGTCCCCGATCGTCGGCCGGACTCACCCCACGCCAAGAGCAAGCGTTCCAAGCTGCGCTCGATCTGGGCTACTTTTCCTACCCACGCCGCGCCGACCTCGGAACCGTGGCGAAGCGCCTTGGAATCGGCCGCTCGACCGCGCTCGAACTGCTTCGGCATGCGGTCGAGAATCTGGGTCGCCGGCACTATCGAGCGCGGGACCGCAGGCCCGAGGCGACCGGTTCCTAGCCGCGGACGCGGGCGGTGTCCCTACGCTTTCGTTGATGCGAGCTCGGATCGGGCGTCTCGGGCGCGGAACGGAGCAGCGGCGTGGGACGGCCCTGAGAGCGGGTCTCGGGCGCCGACGGAGGTCGAATGCGTCAGCCGACCGGCCACGCGAATGGGCAGGTCCGAGGCCACCCCCGCCGGGGGCTCGGTCCAGACCTTGCCCGCGTTGATCAGAGCCTGGAACAGTCGCTCGGAGAAATCGGGGGAGATCCCGAACTCCCTTGCCCATTGTCGGGCTCGGTCGAGTACGACGAGCTCCTGTCCTCCATTCGTTACTTCTTCTCCCGAGGCGACGCGCAGCTGGATCGCCTGGTGCGCGGTCCGCAATCGGGCCGCAACGAGCACCATGATCGCACGATCGATTCGGGCAATCTCGGCCCGCAGATCGCCGAGTGCGGAGATGGGGGAGGACGCGCTCATGAATTCTCAAATGCCGCGCGGAAAAAGGCCCCTTTCCCGCACAGGTGCGGGAGGCCCTTGACATTCTCCACGTACTCTGCGGCGCAAGACGATGCAGCTGGTTCTGGCCTCGAACTTCGACAATGCTCTGGTCGAGCGGACACGGGATCTCCCGGTCTCAACCTTCTTCGGCGGCTTCCCCGTCCAGTTGACCGGCGGGGGCCGCCCTCCTCAGATCCTCCCGTCCGTCACCCTCGAGGAGCTTCGGGCTCACGTCGAAGCCGTTCACCGCCAGGGCCGGGAGTTCTTCGCGACCCTCAACAGCAACGACCTCGGTCTCCGGGAGTACCGGCCGGGATACTTCGCGACCTTTCGGCGGGATGTCGAGGAACTCCTGGATGCTGGCGTGGATGGACTGATCGTGGCGTTACCGGCCCTGATCGAGGCGATCCGTGATTCGTGGCCCGACGTCCCGATCTCGGTCTCCACGTTCGCTCGGATTCGCACCGCGACGCAGGCGGAGTACTTCCTGAAGCTCGGAGCCCGGACCTTGATTCTCGAGGAAGCGAATCGGGACTTTCGGCTCATTCGCGCACTGGTTCGGATGGGCGCGGAGGTGGAGATTCTCGTTAACCAGTCGTGCCTTCCCTCTTGCCCGTACCGTGCTCACCACTTGAGCACGAGCTCGCTCGCCTCCCAGCCCAATGTGGAGTGCCCGATCTTCGAGTTCCCGATCCTCGAATGCGGTCTGGAGTATGTCCGGGATCCTTCCAAGATTATTTCGGGGATCTTTGTCCGGCCAGAGGACCTCGCCGTTTACGAGGAAGCCGGCGTCTCTCGGTTCAAGATCTCGGGACGGAATCGGTCGACCGACTGGCTCGTCAAAGTGGCGAATGCGTACGCGCGCCGATCGTTCGCGGGAAACCTCGCCGAGATCTTGAGTCTTGTGCAGGTCAAGGCACCGAGGTCCGCACTGCGCGAGGTTCATGCAGCCCCGAACGATCCGGAGGTGGAGGCCCTGTCGAAGGCGTTCGAGCCGTTCGAGGAGATCCTGATCGACAACGGAGCCTTCCCGGCCGACTTCCTTCGGCACATCATGGCCGTGGACTGCGAGAGGACGACGTGTACTTCCTGTGGGTACTGCCGAGAAGTAGCGGAGAAGGTGCTTCGCATCTCGGGGCTTCCGCCCTCGAAGTACCATCCACCAGCCAACCTACCCTCCCCCGTGCACCTGATCTCTCGGTTCGGACCCCGGTTGGGTTCACGGGCGTGCGCGACGAGTGCCGCGGCCTCGCCTTCGTAGGTTCTCACCCAGGATTGTCCGTTCCGAACCTATTCCGGAGTGGTCTGGCTATCGAGAAGAACACGCAGAGAGCCGTAGATGACCGAGGATTGGATTCTGCTTCGATTCGATTGGACGGACCTCTCCGGTCGGAGACCTCGGATCCAGGAGAATTCTTGATGTCCACCCTCACTGCGGTGTCGACAGTTGGGCCAAGCGGTTCTCGGATCGAGGCGTCTCTACGCCCAACCGTCCCTCGCCGGGGTCAATCGCTGTCGGGTCCGGCGCGCCTTGTGATCTCCCCCCTCCCCCCGTATCACGTTCAAGGTTCGTTCATCAAACCGTCCCACTTTCGAACGGCGGACTGCGCACAAGAGGGACGGACGCTCTGGCAGACGATCCGTGTGGACGGGCATTTCTTCGGCGTTCGACTCTCGGGAAACGATGTCGTGTGGCATCCGAGGGTGTACGTTGACGTGTATGGGAAGGCACCCCTCCCGGCCCCTCGACTGGCCCTCCTTACCGCCCTTCTCTGTCGCCGCTTCGATACCGACGCGAATCTTACTCCGTTCTTCCACCTCGTGAAAAAGACCGCTCTGGCAAGGTCCACGCTGCTCGAGTGGATGGGGAGCCGGCCGACGTGCGCGTACAGCCTCTACGAGCTTCTCGTGGTCCTCATTTGTCTTCAGAACACCCACGTGCGTCGGACCGCGGCGATGATGCAGCGATTGTTCGAAACGTACGGACAGCTGGTGCGCTTTGACGGACAATCCCTGTGGACTTTTTGGGAGCCCCGGGCTCTCGTTGGGGAAGAGGATCGACTTCGTGAACTACACCTTGGATACCGCGCTCGAACCCTGGAGAAGCTGTCGAGGCACTTCGCGCGCGACGAACGGGAGATTGAGGATCGACTCTGGGGTCTACCGGATGCCGAGCTCTCAAACTCTCTCCAGGAGCTTCCCGGCGTCGGCCCGGCGACCGCAGGGGGTCTCACGTTCGATTACTTTCACCGATACGATTCGCTCACCTACCTCCCGCCCTGGGAGACGAAGATCTTCTCTAGACTCTTCCGAAGGCTCCAGGACTCATCGTCGGAGCTGGTAGAGCTCGCCCACAATACCTGGCCCGGGTACTCCAGGCTGGCCCTGCACCTCTTGTTCGAGGATCAGTTCTGGAAACTGCGAACTCAACGGTCCAATGTTCTCGCTGGGCTCGTGCCTCCTCCATAGCCCCCCGGGTGGTGCTTCGCTGGTTCGAATTCGTTGGTTCGGGCCATCTCGCTACGCGCCACCGGCGACTGTGGCCGACGTCCCGTCCAAATCATCCGGCGGGATCTTTCTGAATGGTCATGCTGGGGGAGTACCTCATGTCGCGACACCCCCTAGGGAAATGGGTGGGCCCCGCGATGGGACAAATCGGGGACGGTACCGGTGCTTCCCGAAGCGCACCGTCCCGCGTGGCCGTCGTCCAGGCTGCCCCGGTCGCCTTCGATCTCGCGAAGAGCCTGGAGAAAGCCCAGGAGCTCACGAACGACGCGGCCGGCCGCGGAGCGCGCTTGGCGGTCTTTCCGGAAGCGTTTCTCTCGGGCTATCCACGCGGTCTCGACTTCGGCGCAGTGATCGGCTCGCGCTCGGATGAGGGTCGAGAGGATTTTCGACGATATTGGGAGAGCAGTGTCGACATCCCGGGTCCCGTCGTCGATCGGCTCGGTCAAATCGCCCGGAAGAACCAGATCTATCTCGTCATTGGGGTGGTGGAACGCGATCGAGGAACCCTGTACTGTACCATCCTCTTCTTCGCGGACGACGGTCGGTACCTCGGCAAACACCGGAAGGTCATGCCCACGGGCTCCGAACGGTTGGTGTGGGGCTTCGGGGATGGCTCGACGCTTCCCGTGTTCGAGACTCCCTTGGGCAAGCTCGGGGCGGTCATCTGTTGGGAGAACTATCTCCCCCTTCTCCGGGCGGCGATGTATGCCAAGGGCATTGAGATTTACTGCGCCCCCACCGCGGACTCACGGGATTCGTGGCTCGCCTCGATGCGCCACATTGCGGTGGAAGGACGGTGCTTTGTCCTTTCCGCCAATCAGTTCAACCGGCGACGCGATTTCCCCGCCGAGTACCGGAGTGGATTCGGTGACGATCCCGAGACCGTCGTGACCCCGGGTGGGAGCTGCATCGTGGACCCGTTCGGCAATTATCTGGCTGGGCCGAATCGGGAGGGTGAGACGATCCTCTTCGCGGAGATTGATCGCGCGCAGGTCGTCCGCGGCAAATTCGACCTTGACGTTGTGGGGCACTATGCCCGACCAGACATCTTTCAGCTCCACGTCGACGAACGCCCCAAGCGGCCGGTGGGAACGCTGGGGTCGGATTCCCTCCAAGACTAGAGTCCCGGCGAGCTCTCGAGAATTCCGATTCTCGCGCCCGCAGTCGAACATTATATTCTCCGGAGCGAATTTCGCGGATCGATGGCGAAGTTCCCCAGCGCCGAGTGGGTCGTGGAATACGCTGCCAAGCTCAACTCCAACTCCAATTACGAGGACGCCGCCCGGAAATGGGAGGGATCGATGACGTTCGTTGTCCGTAAGGACGATGCGTTCGAGCGGGACGCCTACATCTACCTCGATCTCTACCACGGGAAGTGCCGGGAGTCGAAGTTCTCCTTTTCTCCAGGGGACCTCCCGGCCTCGCAGTACACCTACAGTGGTCCATACTCAAACTGGAGGAGATTGATCAACAAGGAAATTGACCCCATTCAAGGGCTTCTCACCGGGAAGTTCAAGCTCGAGGGGTCGATGATGACGATCATGAGGTTCACTCGGGCCGCCAAGGAAATGGTGGCGACGACCTCGATGGTCCAGACCGAGTTCTGATGGCAAAGGATGTGGTTCTTCCGTTCTCCCACGATCATCTTCGGCGAGGAGTCCCTATCGTACCTTTCGCTGCTACCCATCCGACGTGCGCTGATCGTCACGGACCGTCAGCTCCGGTCCACCGAGCTCCCGCAGAAAGTGGCCAACTCGCTCCCCTCCGGGGCGCAAAGCCTCGTCGTGGGGGACATCGCCGAGGAGCCAAACCTCGAAGAGATGACGCGCCCGATGGGGGCGATCCAGGCGTTCGAACCCGACTGGTTCCTGGGAGTCGGCGGCGGTTCCGCGATCGACACCGCGAAGATCCTCTTCTTTTTGTACGAACGGCCCGACCTCTCGGTCTATGACGCGACCCCTCTCGTGAGCCTCGGGCTTCGGAGAAAGAGCCGGCTCCTCGCGATTCCGACAACCAGTGGGACCGGCTCGGAGTGCACGTGGGCGGCGGTTCTCACGGAGAGCTCGGAGAAGCGAAAGCACGAGCTCGCCTCCCCCGAAATCATCCCCGATTACGCGATTTTGGACCCGGAAATGGTCCTGTCGCTTCCGGCTGAGCAGACTCGGAACACCGCCGTCGATGCGATCACCCACGCCATCGAAAGCTACGTCAGCAGTTGGAAGAATCCATACTCGGACGCGCTCGCCGAGAAGGCGCTTGAGCTCATCGTAGGGAACTTGCCCGGCGTGCTGGCGGAACCGAGCAACGTGAAGCTTCGGGGCGCCGTGCACATCGGCGCGTCGATGGCCGGCCTGTCGTTTTCGAACTCTCAGATCGGGCTGGCGCACGCCCTCGGCCACGCGCTGGGCGGCCGGTTCAAGCTCCCGCACGGGAAGGCGGTGGGGATTTTCCTCCCCCTCGTGATCGAGTTCAACGCCCCGGCGTGCGGCGAGCGGTACGCTCGGTTGAACGGGCTGTTCCCCGAGGCGCACCGTGGGCGCACGCTGGCAGAATCGGTGCGGAACTGGTTCTCGGAGATTGGCCAGGCGTTCACGGTCGCGGATAGTGGAGTGGCCAGAGAGCGGTATCTTTCCGTGCTCGACGACCTCGTCTCGACCGCGTCGGAATCGACAGGGTTGGTGACGAACCCTCGAGATGCCGGAACGTCCGAGCTACGCGAGCTTCTCACGAGAGCGTACGGGGGGTAGGGAGGATGGAACCACGATACGGGAACTGGATCGGAGGCCGGGAGGACTTCGAGGGGGATCCTCACCTACTGAAAAGCCCCGCGGACGGCCGCGAGGTCGCGACGGTCAGTTTCGCCGACGCACAGAAGACCCGAGAGACCATCGACGCGGCGCGCGAGGCTCTAAAAAAGTGGAAGTCATCCGGCCTCGAGGAACGGCAGGGCCTGTTGCTCCGGCTGGCAGAGCGCATCCAGTCCCGGTCGGAGGTCTATGCTTTCCTCGAGTCGTTGAACACGGGCAAGACGCTTCGGCAAAGCTCCCTGATGGATATCCCTCTCGGCATCGACAACCTGCGGTACTTCGCAACCACGAAGGAGTTCTCGCTCGAGCGGGAGATCGAGCACCCCGAGTACCCCGGGACCCACGGCCTGATCCAGTACGCGCCGATGGGGGTCGTCGCGTCGATCGCCCCATGGAACGTCCCGTTCCTCATGGCGGTCTGGAAGCTCGGCCCGGCCCTTCTTGCCGGGAATACGGTCGTTCTCAAGCCGTCGCACTACACTCCGCTGACGGCACTCGAACTCGGCCGGGACGCGGCCGCGGCGGGCTTCCCTCCCGGTGTCGTTAATGTCGTCACCGGGTACGGATCGGTCGTCGGGGACTCGCTCATCAAGGACCCTCGGGTCAACATGGTCAGCTTCACCGGCTCGACAAAGACCGGGAGGGAGCTACTCTCGGGCTCCTCCGGGCTTAAGAAATTCACCTTGGAGCTCGGAGGGAAGTCTCCGAACATCGTTTTCGCGGACGCCGACCTCGAACAGGCGGCGAGAGGGGTCCTTTTCGGGATCTACCTGAACTCCGGGCAGCTGTGCGAATCCGGCAGCCGCTTGATCGTTCAGGCCTCCATCCGGGAGCCGTTTCTGTCCACCCTGCGGGGCCTGATGGAGCGGATGCGAGCCGGAAACCCAATGGATATGGAGACCGACATCAGCGCGATCACGACGGAGGTGCAGAGACAGAAAATCTCGGCCATGGTGGAGTCCGGGCTCTCGGCCGGGGCCCGGGTGTACTTCCAGAAGGACCTCGCCTCCCTCTGCCCTCCGGGAGGGATGTACTACGCTCCCACGCTCCTCACGGACGTTCGGCCCGACATGGAGATTGCTCGCGAGGAAATCTTCGGGCCCGTTCTGTCGGCGATGGAGTTCACGACGGAGGCGGACGCTGTCGAGCTCGCGAACCAGACCGACTACGGACTCGCGGCAGGGGTCTGGACGACGGACCTCGAGAAGGCGACGAGGGTCGCCTCCCAAATCGACGCCGGGACGGTGTGGATCAACGAGTATCACATGCTTTCCGCAGCGGCGCCCCGGGGCGGGTTCAAGAACAGTGGGATCGGGCGAGAGCTCGGTCTTGAGGGGATCCAGGAATGCACGCAGACTCGTCACATCTTTGTCAACCGCGGGCGAACCGACCTGGACGACGTCGCATACGGCCTCCTCCTGCCCTAATCGAGGACTCGCGCTGTCGGCCCTCACCAAGGGAGCCCTTCGTGGACCGTCCGATCCACGAGAAGTGGTTCACTCGGTCCGCACTTCGGGACCGCGGGGTCAAGGTGCGTGATTCGGCCCTGACCGAAGTCGACGGTATACCCTGGCAAGAGACCGCGGGTGAATCTCTGGGTACGGGCTCCAAGGGCTAGGATTACGACCGCCGCACCGGTGTTCGCGAGCTTGATTGGCGATTCGCGATACCGTGAGCGGCTCCCGGTTCGACCGTGGAATTCAATCCAGACCGCACCAATCCCGACTATCGGACGGCCTCGTAGTGGAGCATGATCTCCCCGTCCTCACCGTGCTTGACTTCGAGGAGCTTGAGGGTGTTTTGCTCTGTCATCGACCCCCAGTATCGGGGGCCCTTCCCGTAAACCACCGGCATGACGAAGAACCAGTAATCGTCGGCGAGCCGTCGACGGAGTACCTCCTGGACCAGCCGGGGGCCGCCCTCGATCATGATATTCCCGCCCCCTTCCCGCCGGAGTTTCGCCACGATTTCTGAAAGATCACCTTTCATGATGCGGGAATTTTCCCACCCCGACGACTTGAGTCGGCGCGAGAGACACACCTTCTCGACGTTGTCCAGGTAGTGCGAGTAGTCGTGCAGGAACTTCGGATCGCTGGGCTTTCGGGCCTTCGAGGACCAGACCCGCCGATGGCCGAGGAACGATCGACGCCCCATGACCACGGTGGTGACGTCACCATACCGTGCGATCCACATGTGTCGGAACAGGGCGTTTGCGGTCCTGGTCGGCCGGTCCGACCCCGGATACTTCGGGAATTCGCCACGGCCGTCCAAGGTCATGTACACATTCGCCGTGATCTTTCGCATCTTCCTGACACCCCGATCTGCAGATCCTCGCGATACCAGTACGGCGTCTCGAGCCCTTGGACACATGCGTAAACGGACATATATCCCTTTAGGCATACCTTGTCCATGAACGACGTTTTCCAACTCCTCGCAGAGCCGTCGCGGAGGCAACTCCTGGATGCCCTTCGTCACGGCGAACGCTCGGTCACTGAGCTGGTCGACCGGACCCATATGTCCCAGCCGTCCGTGTCGAAACAGCTGCGGCTACTCCTGGACTCCGGCGTTGTCCATCTCCGCAAGGCGGGGCGTCAGCACCTGTACACGATCCAGGGCCGGCCGCTACGAAAGGCCTCCGAGTGGCTTTCGTATTACGAGCGATTCTGGGAGGAGGGCCTGAGCCGGATGGACGAAGTCCTTACGGAACGGACCCACCCCCGGGAGCGGGGAAGGCGATGACTCGGACGGTCGGACCAACGGACGCCGTTCGGGTGGAGCGGACTCTGCATGCTTCGCCCGATCGGGTCTTTCGCGCCTTTCTTGAGCCAGACTTGATCCGACAGTGGATAACGCCCGACGATCTCACGGTCGACCGGATTACGGTGGATGCCCGAGTCGGTGGCCGCATGGAGGTCTGGCACTCGAGGAACGGAATGAGCACGGGAAAGTTCGAGGGGTGCTTCCTCAAGATCGATCCCCCGCGGGAGCTCGTGTACCGTTGGGCGTTCGTCGGGACAGAGCCGGAGAAGGGGGAATACTTCGACACGCTCGTCACAGTCCGGCTTCGTCCGGAGCCCGAGGGGCGGACTCACATCTCCGTCATCCACGAGAAGCTGGATGAACTCCATCGCGGCGCCCCTCACATCCACGTTCGGCTCGTCCCCGGTTGGAACAACTGCCTCGACAAGCTCGAACGGGCGGTCGATGGAAGTTCTGCGGACCTACGGTAGGTCTGCTGAGCTCGACTGAGGTCATCGTGAACACTCCCACGCGGGGTCCTTGATTCGACGAGAACAGCTGCGGAGAAATCGGTCGGGCAGCGCCCCAAGTTCGAGTCTGCCGGGGCCGGCCACCCCCGAACAGCTCCTCCGCCGGCCCTCAGACGGACCTCAGACGGACTTCGAACCCTTCAACGAACTCGAGGGAGGGGAAGGCCTCCGGAGCTCGACTCCGGTCGGGAGCTCTAGGGGGTTCCGGCCATCGCATCGGATGGGTCAACGGCCCTCGGGCCCTGCGCCACGGTCGGCGATGAACCGAGAGACTGCGCGGCGGATTCGCGGGAGGTCCCGGCTGACGATGACCCAGACCTCCTCCGATAGGACCAGGCCGTAGTGATGGGTTGCCAGGTCACGCAACCGAGCCATTTCCCGCCAGGGAATCTCTGGGAGCTGGTGCCGGGTCCGAGTGGAGATCGCCTTTGAGGCCTCCCCGATGACCTCGAGGTTGCGGATTACGGCGTCCTGAACCACCTCCGACGCGGAAAACGTATCCTGACCCTCAGCCGTCGCGCGCTCGATTCTGTCAATCAGCTCGACAATGTCGGCGAGACCCGCTGAATCGGTCATAGCCGGACGGCCTCGAAGAGAATCTGTGGTCTCGCAAGCCAGTGAAGCGACTCCTCGGGAACGATGTCGACTCTTCGACGGAGAAGGTCCTCTAGATCCTCGGCTAGCGCGGCCCGGTCGAGGAGGGAGGTTCCCTCGTCACGATCTACAAGCAGATCCACGTCGCTTCGGCTGGTGGCCTGGGAACGGCGGACGGAACCGAAGACCCGTACATGGCGGAATCCGTGCTCGTAAGCGGCCTTCAGGATTGCCTCCCGTTTCGGTAACAGGATCTGAGCGATTCCGGGGCCGGTACCCGAACGAATAGGTCGAAGCAGAGGGACATCCCAAAAGCGCGACTTGCAACGAGGACAGATCCGGGGGTCCGCACGACCGGCCGGCCGCCATACGTGGGCGCACCGGTAGCAACCGCGGAGCCCCCCTGAGAGGATGGCCATCGCTGGCAAAAGACACAGCCGAGGTAAATTGACTTACGTCTCGACTCCGGGTAGGCTTAGGAAAGGACCCGACCTTCGAGTCGCTCGCTGGTCTCGGCTCGACAGCCCTGTGAGGGCGGTCGTTCCAACTAGACGAATCGTTCCACATGGCGCGCAGACAGACTGCCGACGAGGCTCCGCGGTTGCGAGGCTCTCTTGCTTGCAGGCGAATAGTTCCCGGGCTCGAATCTGCCGGGGCCAGGATTCGAACCTGGGAACTCCTTCGAGAGCAGATCTTGAGTCTGCCGCCTTTGGCCGCTCGGCCACCCCGGCACGTGTCCGGCCAGGAGCGGACGAAGGTTATTCCTCTTCCGACTCTTCTTCGGTCGTTTCGCCCCCCTCCTCGGGGAGGAAGACCGCGAGTGCGCCTTCTTCACGCTGTGCCGGGTTCGCCGTTGTCCAGGGACCTCCTCCCGAAGCGCGGGCGGGACGCCTAATCCCAGTACGACGCTTCCGCCCACAACGCAAGCAGGTTCGGACACGCCGGTTTTCGCGTATCCGAGTGCGGACCGTCCGCCCTTCGATCCAGAACGCCGAACAACCCCGGCAGTAGAGCTCCCGGTACTCGACCGGTAGCCGGACGTTGTACCGCATACCGATTCGCCGAGCGAGGACCACGTACCGGTCGGCAAGCTCGGGGTGCCCTCCCATTGCCTCGCGCTCCGCGAGAGAGAACAGGTCCGAGATTCGTGCGCGCGCCACACGGACCATCGCACCGGTCCGACGGCCGCGTCGTCCTCCGGGCTTCACGGTTGAGGACGCTGGCAGACGGGACAGTACGCTGCCGCACGGGCGATGATCGCTCGGCAGTGCACGCAGTACTTGCCGCTCGGCGGAGCCGCCATCGGTCCCACGGCACTAGGCGGGATGGGGACCGCGTACGTCGCCGGCGGGCCCAGATTTGCGTATCCAAGGGACGGAAGCGTTGACGGCGAGACGGACGGGGTGGAGGGAGGAGGCGCCGCAGGAGGAGGGTTCGTCGGAGCACTCGCAAGCGGCGTCGGGCCGCTCGGAGCTGTCGGAACTCCGACCTGGGGCAGAGTGTAGCCACACTTCGTACAGAACAAAGCCCCGTCCGGGGCCAACTCGCCGCAATGAAGACACACGGGCACGGTGGGGGAGAAGGTTAATGCCGTATATCATCGTCAGGTACCGTGGTGGCACGTCGGTCGGTGGGACTCGTCACTCGGGACCCCTCGCTCTACCACGAGCTCGCGGGACTTCTTCGGGAGCGATGCTGGCCGACGGTGAGCCTTTTCCCGGGCAACCGGATACCCGACAGCGTCGCGGTCGTCTTGACGTCGCCCGCCGAGGCGCACCTCATCGAGCACCCGAACGTCATCACCGTCTCCGAAGGCATCGATCGTCGGGCACTCGGCGCCGCCGTCGAGCATGCCCTCGGTCCGAGTTCACCGGAGGAAGAGATCATTGTCGGGATCGACCCCGGTCCCCGGCCGGGATACGCGGTTCTCGCCGGAGCGACGGTGATCGGTCAAGGAAATCTCGATTCCCCGGAAGCCGCCGGTGTGTTTGCGAGTCATTTACGCCACCGGTTTTCGACACGCCATGTCATCTTCCGCGTGGGCTCCGGCGATCCGCCAGCCCGCAACCGGATCGTCAACGCTCTCCTCTCCCACCAACGATCGGTCGAACTTGTTGACGAGCAGGGGACGACGCCCCGGGGCCGACGCCGGCCCCGGGACGCTGCCGCAGCTCGGGCGATTGCAAGAACGAGGGGACTGGCCGTGCGCGAGCGGATCCCCGAGACCTTCACACCGGGAGAGATCGCGAACCTCCAGCGACTGAGCCGAGAGGGCAGCGACGGCAGGGTCACGATCTCCCGATCGTCCGCGCACCGGGTCCTGCGGGGAGAGATTACCCTCGCCCAGGCGGTCGATGAGACGCTCGAACGAAATCCATCCGCCCGTACCTCCCGTCAACGACTGGCGCCGCACGAATCCCTATAATCCCGAGGCGGGTCGAGACGATCGTGCCGCTGCCCCCCGGAATCGAGGATCGTGCGCGCCGCCTCGCGCTCGAGAACGCGGTGGCCCATGCCGGTTCCGCCGAAGTCGGCCCCGTCGTGACCCGAATTCTCGCCACGGAGCCAAGCTTGCGCCAGCAGGCGGAGGAAGTCCGCGAGCTCGTATCGAGCGTCATCGCAGAGATCCGCGGGCTTCCTGTGGCAGAGCTGGAAGACCGGCTTTCAGGGCTCGGTGGCCCCGAACGAGGGCCGTCCAAGGAACCGAGGTCGGAGGGCGGTGCCTTCCCTGAATTACCGGGCGCGATCCCAGGTAGGGTGGTGCTGCGGCTGGCTCCCTTCCCGAGCGGCGGACTTCACATTGGGAACGGCCGGATGTTGTACGTCAACCAGTACTACCGGGAGCGATACCAGGGGCGTCTCCTCCTCGTCTTTGACGATACCGCGGGCTCAGAAGAGAAGCGCGTCGAGACCGAGTTCTTCGACCTGATCCTTGGGGATCTCGAGCTCGCTGGCGTGCAACCAGATGTGGTGTTCTACAAGTCGGATCGCATCCCTTCCCACTATCCCTGGGCGCGTCGGGTGATCGAGAAGGGAGCCGCCTACGTCTGTCGTTGTTCGGCCGAGCTGCTCCGGGAAAACCGGATCCAGGGACGGCCCTGCGCCGAGCGTTCCCAGACTCCGGCGGAGACCCTCGAGGAATGGCAGAAGATGCTGGACGGCGCCTATGCCCCGGGGGAGGCGGTTCTCCGAGTCCGGACCGACCTCGCGGACCCGGACCCCGCGTTCCGGGACCGAGTGCTGTTCCGCATCAGCGACTTCGACCACCCGCGGGTGGGACGCAGATACCGGGTGTGGCCGCTCCTCGAATTCTCCTGGGCCGTGGACGACGTGGAGCTTGGCGTGACTCACGTGCTTCGAGGGAAGGACCTCGTGATGGAGGACCGGATGGAACGGTACATCTGGGACCTCCTCGGGATTCCAGGGCCCACGTTCCTCCACTGGGGGATTTTGCGGATTCGCGAGGCCAAGGTCTCGAAGAGCAAGTCGTATCGTGAAGTCCGATCGGGCCTGTATGACGGATGGGCGGACCCGAGGACCTGGTCGCTTCGGTCGCTGGATCGTCGGGGGATCTCGATGGGGGCGCTTCGTGAGTTCACTCTCTCCTTCGGCCTCTCCCTCGCGGACATCGAGGTCCCCGCGGAGACCCTGTACTCCGAGAATCGCAAGCGGATCGATGCGACGACCGTGCGACGGTCGTTCGTGCCCGACCCGGTCGAAGTCGCGGTCGACGGATACCCCTTCGACCTCACCGCAGTCGAACTTGCGAACCATCCCGATCGACCCGAACTCGGCCGGCGCCCGGTGCGCGCGGGCCCTCGGTTCTACTTGGCTCACCGGGACCTAGGCGCCCACCCGGGTGAGGAAGTGCGCTTGAAGGACCTGATCAACGTTCGCCTCCCCGTCGAGATCCCGGGGCCGGGAGGTGCGATCCGAGCGTCCTTCACGAGCCGCCCGAATCAACGGCTCCCACGTCTACAGTGGGTCGGAATGGACGGAGCGGTACCGGTGGACGTGCTCGAACCCGACGGTTCCCATACCACCGGGGTCGGCGAGGCATCGCTCGCATCCCTCCATCCCCGGGAGATCGTTCAGTTCGAGCGGGTCGGCTTCGTACGGGTCGAAGGCGATTGGGCCCCGGGCTCCGTCCCCCTCCGGGTGGCCTACGGGCACCCCTAGGACTCCAAGCGAGGCTTTACGACCTCGGCCGGTGCGTACCCCGTGAGGCGATGAAGTTCCTCCACACGTCGATCACCGTCCGCCACATGGACGAGAGTCTCACGTTCTACACCGAGGTGCTCGGGCTCGAATTCGAGCGCCGTCGCACGATTCCCGAGAACCACGCCGAGATCGCCTTCGTCCGCGATCCCGAGAGCGGTGCGCGGATTGAGTTGACCCATTGGGATGGGAAGGAACAGTTCGAGGTCGGCGAGCAACTGGACCACATCGCCTTTGAGGTGGCCGATCTCGACCGACTCCTCCTCAAGCTCCGGGCCAAGAACGTCCGGATTGCCAAGGAGCCCTACCGCCTCTCCGGGGGGACATCTCGCATCGCCTTCATCCTCGATCCGAACGACGTCTGGATCGAACTGATCGAACGCTCCCCTCCCGCTCCCTGACCTCTGCCCGTGCCGACCGATCCGTCCTCGGACTTTTCCCGGGAACACACCCGCCCTCTGTTCGCGGTGTTTTCCGCCACGTTCTTCGTACGGTTCGCCTTCGGGATCGTGCTTGCCGTCTTCGCGAGTTACATTCTGATGCGCTCCTCCGGACTCGCGCAGAGCGAGGTGGGCGAGGCCGGCATCGTCAGCGCCATGGCGTCGGTCGGCGAGTTCTCAACCGTGCTCTTTTCCGGGGCCGCCGCCGACCGCTACGGGCGCTTCCCCGTTCTCTTCGCCGGGATGGGCGGGGCGGCTATACTCCTCGCGATCGTGGCCACCACCCGGTCCCCGTACGCCCTCGGGGCGCTCAACTTCCTCTTCGGCATTGCGAGCGGCGCGATCCTGGCGCCGAGCCTCGCGATCGTCGCGGCGCGCGCCGCGCCGGACTCGGTCGGATTCGAGATGGGTCGGTTCGATGCGATGAACCTGTTCGGATGGATCGCCGGATTCGCGTTCGGTTTCGGCATCCTCGCCGTGGTCCCCAATCGCTCGCTCAGTCTCGCGTTCGTGATCGCGGCCGCATCGCTCACCTTCGGCCTTCTCCTCGCCGCGAGTCTCGTGCGTGGAGTTCCCCGCCGTAACGGCGCGCGTCGCTCCCCCCTCGCCGAGCTCATTCGCCCCGCGTTCCGTCGCAGCGTTCTCCTCGTCACGACCCCGTGGCTCGTGATCTACATGCTCATCGGAACCGCGCTCGTCTTCCTCGCGACGTCCGCGACCGGGGTGGGAATCAACCCCATCTATCTCGCCCTGGCCATCGGAGCGGGCGGAACGCTCCTCGTCGTCAGCCAACCGTTCTTCGGCCGCCTCGCCGACCGAACCGGTCGCATGCGCATGATGACCGTCGGGGCGATCGGCTTCGTCGCGGTGATGACGTTCGCGTCGCTCCTGGTCGCCTTTGGCCCGGTGAGACCCCTCCTGATCGGCATCGGGGTCAGCATCGTCGCGGCGCTCGCCTACGGACCGGCCGCGCTCGCCGCTCTTGCCGATCTCACGACCGAGGTCGGCCGGGCGACTACGATGGCGATCTACTCCCTGACGATCTCCCTTGGGATGGTCATTGGGCTCGTCGCGTCGACCGGTCTCTACGACGTCCTCGGAAAGGTCGGACTCTACCTGTTCTTCGGCGCGGTGGCGACCGCGCTGGTGGTCCTTACGATCGCACGGTACCGCGACCTCGCGACCGTCGCACTTCCGCGCATTACGACTCCGGCTCGATGATGATGTGCCGGAGAACCGGGTACGACCGTTGGAGCGAGAGCGTGATCTCGTCGATCGCGGTCTCGATCTGGTCGGTGGTGAGACCGTCGTGGAAATTGATGCGGAGCGCGAGGAGGGCGTCGTCGGGACCGAGCAGCATCGATTGGAGGCTCCGGACCCGGCCGACCCTTGGGTCCTGTTGAACGACCTCCAGGAGGGCGCGGGCCACCGGGGGCGCGAGGGCCCGTCCAATGAGATACTCCCGGCTCTCAGCGGTGAGGAGGAAACCGGTCGCCACCAGGAGGAACCCTTCGATGGCCGCGGTGACCCCGTCGACCCAGTCGTACCCCGTGCGGTAGACGACGAGCAGTCCGCCAAAGGCGACGACGCACCCGCCGATGGTGACGAGATCCTGGTAGAAGATCGACTTCAGCCCTTGGTTCGCCGACTCCAGCAGGGCCTGAAGGGACGAACGGGAGTAACGCAGTTCACGCAGCGTGATCCAGATCCCGCCGATGCTGACCGCGAGGGAGGCCGCGATGACAAGGAGCCCGGCGCCGATATGCCGGATCGGAGCCGGGCTGATCGCCTGCTCGAAACCGGTGACGAGCGCGATGATCCCGGCGATGGTGAATGTCACGAGGATCGAGACGAACGCCCAGAAGAACCTCTCCTTGCCCCGGCCGAACGGGTAGAGGTAGTCGGCCGGGCGGCGCGAGACGTGGAGACCCCAAAGGAGCAGCGCGCTCCCCGCGAGGTCCGTCACGGTGTAGATCGCCTGGGCGAGGACCGTCCGGCTTCCGGAGAGGATCGCGACGGCCAGATTCGCGACGAACAAGCCGGCGTTGAGGAGCAGGGTGGCGATGATGATGATCTGCGGACGCATCGGACTCCGGAGGTCTCCCCCGGGGATGGGGTGCTACGGACCTCGGGGAGGATAAAACCCTCCGCCCGTCCCTGGGGCCGCTCCCCACGGCCCCCGCGCGCCAAGAGTTAAATCGCGCCCACCGGTGAGCGCGGCGAGGGTCGATCATCGTGACGAAGTACCCCCGGCCCGCATTGAACCGGCTCGGGCTCTCCCCGGGCAAGAAGACCCGCCTGAAGCGCCTTCTGTACGGCCACGGCCCGGGCGGAGGAACCCTCCTCGTTCTCCCGATCGACCAGGGACTCGAGCACGGGCCGGTCGACTTCTTCGCGAACCCGGCGTCTCTCGATCCGGTCTACCAGTACGAGCTTGCCCGCGACGGCAAGTTCAGCGCGATCGCGCTCCATATCGGACTCGCCGAGAAGTACTTCCACGAGTTCGCGGGGGACGTCCCGTTGATCCTGAAGCTGAACGGGAAGACCGCGATCCCTTCGGACGCGCAGGCATTTAGCCCGCTCACGGGCACGGTCGAGGATGCGGTCCGGCTCGGCGCGGACGCCGTCGGCTACACGGTCTACGTGGGGTCGCCCGCCCAAGACCGCGACTTCCTTCAGCTCCTTGAGGTCCGGCGCGCGGCCGAGCGGTTCGGGATGCCCCTGATCGTTTGGGCGTACCCGCGGGGGGAGGCGATCGCGAAGAAGGGCGGACGGGAGGGGCTGTACGCGGTCGACTACGCGGCCCGCGTCGCGCTCGAGCTCGGCGCCGACATCGTGAAGCTGAACTACCCAACGACGTCCGAGAAGGACGCCGAGAGCCCGGCCCCATACAACTCGCTCCACCTCTCCCCCGATGCGGCGTTCCGCAAGGTGGTCGAGAGCGCGGGCCGCGCGCTCGTCCTCGTTTCGGGGGGCGAGAAGGTCGGGGACGAGGACCTCTTGAAGAAGGTCCGGTCGTCGATGGACGCAGGGGCGACGGGGATCATCTTCGGGCGGAACCTCTGGCAGCGCCCGAGAGAGGAGGCGCTGCGCCTGACGCGCGAGCTCCATGGGATCTTCCGGGAGTACGCCCAGCCCCCGGGATAGACCGCCGATCCGACGGTGGGTCCGGATCATCGGGAACGATCATCCCAGGGCCTGCACGGGCCGCCGACTCCTGCGCCTCGGACTCGTCCAAGAATTTACGGGGGGGACCAATCCGTCCGACAGTCCCGTCGTCTTGGATCCGTACGCCCTTGAGCCGCTGTCGGGAGCGGACCTCCCATCCGCCGAACGGGGGGGAATCCTGGCCGTGGACTGTTCATGGAATGCTCTCGCGGAGACGGGCCGGCTCCCCGGAGCTGGCCCGTCCCGCGATCTGCGGCACCGTCGACGCCTCCCTTTCTTGATCGCAACCAACCCCCAACACTATGGACGACTCGGGGAACTCAACACGGTCGAGGCGCTGGGGGCGGCCCTCTACGTCCTCGGACGACCTCGGGAGTCCGACGCGGTGCTCCGGGGGTTCGCGGGCGGAGCGGCATTTCTCGAGGTCAACCACGAACGGCTCGACCAGTTTGCTCGTGCAGGGACGGCGGACGCCGTCCGGCAGGCCGAACGCGCGATCTACGGCGGAGGGCGAACGGCTACTCGTTCTTCGGCGCCCGGGACGCAATCACGAGCATCGCGACGACGGCGATCGAGACTCCCAGGATCGTCGGAAGCGCCCCCGTGACGAAATTCGGGACGCCGGAGAACGCGACGCCCATGTACACCGCCCATACCGCTGCCACCACGATAGCGATCCCGAACACTGCGAAGGGCGTGAACCCGTGATCCTCGCGCGCTTCGCTCTCGCTCATGGCGCCACCCACAGGACTCCCCAGAGCCCCATCACGTCCCCTGCCTGAGAGCCGGTCATCCAGCTCGGGCCGGGGCTGGGAGCGTACACGTAGGGGATCGGGGTCACGAGGCCGTAGAGGTAGACCCCCGCCGCCAGGTTTTCGTTCACGGTCTCCGTCGGCCCGACCTTCAGGGGGCTCGATGTGACCGGGGTCAGCGCCGCGTCGGCGTGGCCGAGAGTCCCGCTGAGGTTGAGCTGATAGATTCCGAAGTCGTACTGCAACGTGTCATTGTGCGCCGCGAGCCAGGTCTGCTGGGACGTCCCCGTGACGTTGACCAGGTAGTTGTCGATCCCGATGCTCGAGGTCGGCACGGTCCACTGGAACGAGACCGGGCCCGAGGTGGCGGATAAGGTCGGGCCCGGCACGGAGTTGTCGAACAGACCTTCCTGATCTCCCACCAGGTTCGCGCCAGCCGCGTTCACGACGGGTGGATTGTAGATGTCCCCCGCCCCACCATTCCCGCTGAACGCACTGAGGCTCGCGGAACTCCCGGTCGCGGGCAGTACGATCATCGCCCCGACATCCTGTCCGAACCACGGACCGTTGTACTCCGCGTTCGCCATGCCGTAGACTCCCGGCTGGGTCGGCGCCTGGAACAAACTGTACGACTCCGAACCTGGCACGACCTCGATATCGACCACGGGGAGAGTGCGGAACGGCAAGTAGAACCCTTGAGTGGCCCCATCGGCGCTCGCGTTGATCGCGACCCACTCCCCGGCACGGACGACCATGACGTTCGAGAAGGCACCCGAGATAGGCCCGGACTCCTCGACCTGCCAGTAGTACTGGTAACCGGTCATGTTGACCCACACGGTCCCCTGGGGAGGGTCCACCGGAGCGGAGATCGACGAGGTCGTGTCCCATGCCGCCGGTAGAACGGCGACGAGGACCACGACGATCAAGATCGCCGCCACGGTCACCCAGGTGCGCTCCGCCCGCTCCCGTCGCGCCCGGGGAACCTGGCGAGAGAACGGTACGTCTCGAATCGGAACCGTCGGCTTCGGATGCGTCGACGCGGCGATTGCGCGAATCGTCTCGTCGAGCGAGAGTCCCTTCGCCGAAACGATCTGCCCAAAGAAGACCGTCAATACGAGGTTCGCCGCCAGAAAGATCTGGGCGACGAGCGTCACGATGACGAATACGGTCAGCCCGATCTGGTCGTTGACGACCGTTGCGGTCGCCTGGAAGATGAGGGACCGTCGCAGGATCCCGTCTGTGCCCAGGAAGTCCATGAACATCACGAGGCCCGACCAGCCGATCGCGGAGCCGACGAAGTGGGCCTGGGCGAGACGGGGAGAGTACCAGAATCGGCCGACCAGCACGGGGAAGAGCGCGTACGTCAGGGCGAACGCCCCGGCCGTGATGGAGAGGAGCGCCATCGCGTGGAAGTGGCTCACGATGAACATCGTGTTGTGAAAGTCGACGTCAAAGGAGATCGTGTTGTTGTCCGGCCCAGTGAGACCTCCGGCGATCGATCCCGCGAAGGAGAGGAGCAGGAACAGGGTGACCGCGTTCCATTCCCAGTCCTTTCGCCGAACTCCCTTGAGGGTCATCCAGACGGTAAAGAACGTGAACGCGGAGGGGATGATGATCACGAAGGTGAGCACCATCGTGATCAAGGTCGACCACGCCGGAAGGGGCGTGAGGTAGAGGTGGTGGATCGAGAGGATGGGGGTCAAAACGGTGAACATCACCGCGGCGGCGAAGGCGAACCGGTAGCTGTAGATCGGCCGCTTCGCGAAGATCGGGATGAGGAGGTAGTACGCCACGATGGGGATCAGAAACAGGATGTAGACGATCGCGTGACCGAAGAACCAGAACACGACGAGGTTGAGGAGGGGGCTCACCGGCCCGATCCCGAAGTAGTTGAAGAGATCCCAGCCCGCCGCGGCGAGGGCGGTCACCCAGCCAATCGGGATCAAGATCACGGTCGCGAGAATGAAGAGCATGAACGGCGGTAGCCGCTGGGTCCCGGCGAGACCGGATTGGCGGACCCACCAATCCCTCAGGTGCGCGATCATCCAGCCCGACCAGATCATCACCGCGACCGACACGAGGATCCAGCCCACGTACCACAGAGGGCTCGCCACGTAGAGGGAGAGGTTCCGAATCCCGAGCGGGGAGTAGAAGTACCAGCCGAGCGCCGGGAAGAAGTTGTCGTTGAACTGCGGAAAGAGGTAGAAGGGACCCTCCATGAACACGATCCCGAGGTTCAGGAGGAAGACCGACAGATACAGGACCCACTTGTGCCGCGGCGTGATGCCGAGGGCGTTGATGAGAAGAACCCCGAAGATCGCCATCTCGAACTGTTGGGCAAACCCGAACAGCATCCGGATCCCGTGGAGGCTGAGACTCGCGTAGATCTCCTGGTTCGACAGGTGGAGCGATTGACCGACAGCCCAAGCGTAGGCTTGGGTCTGGAATCCGAAAATATCGAACCCGCCTATCGCGCCCCAGACGACGGCGAGGATGACCATCAGCATCGTGATCCGGGTCATCCAGTCGCGCTCGAGCAGGAAAACGCGCCGGAAGAACCCGATCTTTGCGAGCCTCGAGCGGATCTCCTCCTCGGACTGATCGAGGAACCGGATCAGCATCGGGGGCCGTTCGAACAGGGGTCCGGTCCCCTCCCCTTCCGCCGCGGCGACGGTCGACGGCTTGGGCTGAGACTCGTCCGGCGACATCGCCTACCGGCCGACCCCGCCAGCGACTATCTTACCCCGGTTCGTATCCCGCCGTACGGTGTCACGGAGGCCGGGTGTCGCCGCGACCCGAGGGTGAGACGGTTGTTCAGAGAGGAGGATAGGACTTGCCCTCGGTCGGAACGTGGCGGACAGCTAGCTGGGAAACGGACGTGACCGAGCCGCTCAAGGGGACGGTCGCGGTGATGACCCCTCCGAACCACTCGTAGATTCGGGTCGTGTGGAGGGTCAGGCAGCGTCCCTGGTACACCGGACGACCGCAGAGATCTGGGTCATGGCCGCGGAGGAACAGCGTGAGTCCGGTGGCGCGGAAGAACGCGTCGAGGTCGGCCCGTCCCCACGCCGGGGCACCGCCGCGCCGGGACCTCGCGACCTCGCACTCGGCCCATACGACCTCGCAGACACCCTCATCGTCTAGCCGCGCGAACGTCTCAGCCCACGGCGAGTCGAGTCGACGGGGAAATCCCGCGTGGGCGAGGTAAGCGCTGCTCGGGGTCGCGGCCGCGAGCGGCCCGCGCTCGAGGAGACCCATAAGTCGGTTGTACCGTGTTGCATCGGGGCCCCAGAGCGCATCGACTTCCTCCGGAACGTGGTGAGGAATCGCCGGGATCCTTCGCGAGGCCTCGTGATTGCCCTGAAGCAGCAGAACTCGATCCGGGAATTTCGCGGCCAAGGACAGGAGAAATAGTGCATTGGCCACCGACCCCTCGCCACAATCGTCCGGAGGTCGGTCGATGTAATCCCCGAGGCCGATCAGCATCCGGTCCGTTCCGTCAGCGAAGGCCTGGTCGACGACGGCCTGCGTCGACCGCCAGTCCCCGTGAGAGTCCCCGAAGACGACCGCTTCCGTTGCCGGTCCGGGACGCACGGAGACGAACGGAGGGCGGACCGGCACGGACCGCTCCAGTGTGTCGAGCAGCGCATCCGCCTGTTCCGAAGTAAGGGCGAGGACTGCGTTCGGCGGGATGGGAAGGTCGATCATTGCATGACGTTGGGGTCAGCGATGGGGCAGGAGTGCGGGGGGCCGGATGTTCCGGCGACCGACCCATCGGGCCGGCGCGCCTTTTGAACCGGCGCATGCCCTAGGCAACAGGGTCCTAAGCCCTGCCTCGGTGACCCCGACCCCGGTTCGGGGCGGATTGGCCGAGCTGGAGCACCCCCGCACCGAGAGAGCCAACAGGCGCGCGAAGTAGCCCCGGCAGGAGTTCCAGCCGAGAGGGGCGCGCTCCCCCGCGGCGTTCGAACCTGCGTCGCGAGATCCAGAGTCTCGCATGATTGGCCACTACACCACGGGGCTACATCGATGCCAGCGTCGGGTCAGTGATAAACGTTGCCGCAGGCGATTCGAGACCCGACTAGCGCTCGCCAGTTCGACCGTCCCGCACAAATAGACGGGGGGAGTCCCACGGCGGTCCGAATCCGGGGGGACCGATGTCCGAGGCAGGTTCGACACCCTCGATCGCTCGCTCGGGCGATGAGGAGTCCGCGGCCGGCGCGGTAACCCCTCGAAGGGTTTCGCCCCCGAGACGTTCCTCCCGGACCCTGATCCTCCCGTCCGCCGGCCGAGCGATTGCGATCTACGCGGCGATCCCCACGGTCGCGTTCGTGTTGTTGGCGACCACCTCGTCGTCGGTGTCGGCCGTCGTGACGTATCTGCCGACGGCCACGGTGGATGTCTCCTACTCGTTTCTGCGAATGCTTGCGGCGTACGCTCTCTCCCTTGGATTCTCGCTGGCCTACGGGTACTACGCCGCAACCCATCGAGGCGGGGAGCGGGTGATGATCCCGGTCCTCGACATCCTGCAGTCCGTGCCAATCCTCGGATTCTTCCCGTTCGCGGTGATGATTCTGGCGCAGGCCACCCCCGGCAGTTTCATCGGCCCGAATTTTGCTTCAGTTTTCCTGATCTTCACATCGATGGCCTGGAACATGGTCTTCGGCGTCTATGAATCGCTCAAGACGCTCCCCGCAGATTTGAGAGAGTCGGCGGAGACGTTCGGTCTCCGTGGATGGTTGTTGTTCCGTCGCGTTCTCTATCCGGCGACCGTGAATCGCCTGGTCTACAACTCCGTCCTCTCCTGGACGGCCGGGTGGTTCTTCCTTGTGGAAGCCGAGATCTTCACCACGAACACAAAGAATGCCCTCCAGGGGATTGGGAGC
>Ga0187784_10000298_pt1 | contig 35314 bp, 29 predicted proteins | sample 1015_SJ02_MP15_2_FD_132964 | JGI IMG/M metagenome (GOLD analysis project Ga0187784, IMG submission 132964) | Tropical peat soil microbial communities from peatlands in Department of Meta, Colombia - 1015_SJ02_MP15_20_MG | ecosystem: Environmental > Terrestrial > Soil > Wetlands > Peat | place... | reverse complement strand
TCGGCGAACGCCATCTGAACTGAAGGGACAAGCTCGCGGTCGCAGAAGACGGAGGAGCGAGTGTTCCGCTTGCGTTCTTATGCGTTTTGTTCTATAGGTGTTCCTGTTGTGATCTAGTCGCGCAGGAGGTGGCGATGGGTGCTGTCATATTGAGCTTCGCGGGCGAGGCTCTCCCCGTCGGGGCGGAGGGAGTGTCGCGGGGCTTTCGCGAGGAAGTCGCGCCTGTCGTCGGCGGGGCGCTGGAATCTCTGCGCGGATCGAGCCTGCGCGACGACTTCTATTGCTGGCGCGGGGCCTCCGGACGGCGATATGTCTGCTCAGTCTTCCCGAGGGAAGACACGGAGATCGTCGCGCAATTCAGGGGCGTGGCCCTGATCGGCGTCTCGCGGCGCGGGCGCGACCGGAAGGTTTTGTGTGTCCTCTCATCCAGGCTGTTCGCGTTGCGCGATCATGCGGACGTCGACGAGTGGCACGTCCACTTCGGCGACGATGTGCGGAAGCTGCGCGATCTGGCGTCGGCGCTGCTGCACTGAGCGGATGTCAGCTGAGCGAGAGTTGGCGAGCGTCCGGTTTGCGCCCAATTTTCTCAGTCAATGGGAAGGTCCTCATTGACGGGCTACGAGATTTCTCAATTTAACGTAGCGCTCCAACCGTTGATGGCAGGCCAGGTGAGTAAGTGCGCGTTAATCAAAAATCGCGTAGGTTCGCGTAATGCGTTCATTGCTTGTGATTCGCAAGGAAAAGAGACTGACAAAAATTGGCGAGTGGCGCTCTGGAAAGAGAATGCCGCGCAACGCTTTCCCATTGTCGAGGTCGCATTCTTACGTTTTAGGAAGCTCCTTCGATTGGTGCGTTTGCGAAGCTTCCTGTGATCGTCACGACTATCGCATTCTAATCGCTTTTGACGCCGAGAAGGCGCAGTATAGAGCTTGGTTGGGGCTTGTTTGCGGTCACGATCAGGCCCTCTTGGGGCGAGTGGAATTCCATCCAAGCCATCATGGATGGCATTCGCACGTGAAACTCGGACCTGTCGATAACGTGGTGCGCGGCGTCGTCAGAGAGTCCAACGAACATGAAAAATGCCGCGTCTGCCCTGTGGACCATTCGTTCAGCGTGACGCAGCTTGACGCGCGAGGTATCGCCTTCAGGGCGTTCAACATTGTCGGATCGCCGGAGATGGGGGAAGGGGAGTTGTTCCAGTGAAGGAGCTAATCTGCGAGGCGTTTTGCGCTTCGCTTAATGTGCGCCCTGTCCCGGCTGGATACGCAGTTTGCACTCCATATGCAAACGCGGACGGCGATCCTTTGCTGCTCTATTTCGTGCGCGATGAGCGCAATCGTTGGCGCTTAGAAGATGATGGGACCCAGGTCCCCCTCTTGGAGGCGAATGGCGTCGATCTAAGCGGAAAGGCCCGCGGCGAGGCTTTCGATCTTCTGCTTGAGGAATATGGGGTGCAGTTCAATAAGGACTCTCGCACCCTTTATTCGCCACCCTTCGCGGACGCCGAAGTAGGTGCGGCTGCGGTGCGCTTTGTCGCGCTCCTGCTTCGCTTGCAGGATTTGGCGCTCATGAGCCCTCAAATCACCCGAAGTAATTTTAGAGTGGACGCCGTTGCCGCGATCCATGCGGCTTTCGATGGGAAGGCGCATGTAATTGAACAAGCCGAGGTTAGCGGGGATCTGCCTGGCCAGGAAGCCGATGTTGTGCTGAAGCGCCTCTCGATGCCGCCTGCGGCCATCTATCTTGCTACGTCGGAAGAGCGCGCATTGCAGGCTCTTGTTGTTAAGATGGAAGCAGAACGCTACCGCCAAATTGCTGCGTCGATCATTCTTATGGTGGAGCGCTCTAAAATCAATCCGATTAAAGGTCCGACGCTGGGACTCGCCATGGCGAGGCTTGACGCCGTTGTGTCCTTCAGAGACTCTCAGCAAGACACCATGGACAAGATCGCCAAGGTGATAGGCGTGAACGAAACGCTGAGGAGCTTACAGTGAAAATCCGGAATAGAGGCCAGCCCTATAACGATGACGAGTGGTGGGCTCGAATTTGGCGCGCGGTCGACGCCGTCAGGAGTCACCCCAAGCATCGGGTAACGGCAAAGGCCAAGGAGCATCCTGCGAGCAAAGGGCGCGCCCATCAGCGAAAGACGGATTGCTAACGGCCTTCCCCAATTCGACGCCGGCGACTGAACTCTTGAGCGCGCTCCTCAGGCGCCGTTCTTCGAGAGATCGCCGGTTCATCAAAATGAGCGCCCGAGGTCGCCGCGCAGGCGGAGGCTTGGAGCGGTCGTCAAAAGCGGCGAGGGGCTCTTGGACGAGCGCAGCCGGGAGCCGTTCATGAGTTCTGTCGTCGCGCGTCGTGACGCCTTCGACGCCAGCCGCCGTTTTGGCGTCCTGGCGAGCCGGCAGATCGGCGCGCTCCTCGAAACGGGCGGCGTCCTGGCCTCGGCGCCTTTCGCGGCGGGGCAGGTCCAGCCGGAGCCTCGACCTCAGGCTTGGCCCCAAGGCTTTTCGCGTGCGCGCGAGCTTCTTGCCGGGCGAAGGCCGCAGCGTCGAGACGATGCTCTCGGAACTCTCCTGCGACGAGATCCCGCTCGAAGGCCGAGGCGCCGTGCTCGAGCGCGGCTGCTTTTATGTCGTTCCGCTTCTCGAGCGGCTCGCTTTGCCCGCAAGCATCTCCGGCGCGGCCAATCCCAAGAGCTCGACGGGGCGGCTCGACATTTTCACGCGGCTCATCACCGATCGGGGCGAGCGCTTCGACCTCGCGCCGAGCGGCTACTGCGGCCCGCTCTATGCGGAGATCTCGCCGCGCAGCTTCTCGGTGCGCGCGCGCGAGGGCTCGCGGCTGACGCAGTTGCGTTTCCGTCAGCACGACCCGGACGCGCCGCAACTGACGAGCTTCGCGCTCTCCGACCGCGAGCTCCAGACGATCCATGCGCGCGAAAAGCTCGTGGACGGACCGTTGAACGTGCGGGACGGCGTGGTGTTGCGCGTCGATCTCTCGCAACCCCTGCATGAAGGAGTCGTCGGCTACCGGGCGCAGAAACACACGGACGTGATCGACGTCGACGCGATTGGCGCCTGCCGCGTCGAGGATTTCTGGGACGTCTTGCGCGCGCGCTCCGACGGGCGGCTCATCCTCGATCCTGGCGATTTCTACATTCTGGCGTCGCGCGAGCGGGTGCGGATCCCCTCGACGCTCGCCGCCGAAATGGCGCCGATGGACCCGGCGATCGGCGAGTTCCGTGTCCACTATGCCGGTTTCTTCGATCCAGGCTTCGGCGCGACGCCCTCCGGAGAGCCCGGAAGCCGCGCCGTGCTCGAGGTGCGCAGCCGCGAGGTGCCCTTCATCCTGGAGGACGGACAGTTCATCGGGCGCCTCGTCTACGAGCCGATGATCGAGCCGCCAGAAGCGCTCTACGGCGACGCAGGACTGTCAAATTATCAAGGGCAGGGGCTGAAGCTCTCCAAGCACTTCGTTGGGGCGTGAGTCGGGCGCCTCCCTCCGCCTGCCCCCCAATGCGCCAAGGCTCATGATAGGCCGACGGGCTCGTTCACCGCAGTCGCGCGGCTGTCAGCCTGCCCCTCTTACCGCCTCGCGTGCTTCAGACCATAGAACCCGTAAATCGCGAGGCCGAACGCGGTCCACACCACGAGCCTCAGCCAGGTTTCGCCCGGCAGCGCCGCCATCAGGGCGAAGCATGAGCCGATGCCGAGAACCGGCAGCCACGGGATGCCGGGCGCGCGAAAGGGCCGGTGCATCTCCGGATGCGAGGCGCGCAGTCGGATCACGGCGGCGCAGACGAGCGCGAAAGCCGCGAGCGTGCCGATGCTGACCATCTCGTCCAGGATATCGATCGGCAGAAGCCCCGCGGCGAGCGCAACCGCGACGCCCGTCAGCGTCTGGCTGATCGCCGGCGTGCGGAAAGCGGGAGAGATGCGTGCGAAGAGCGGCGGCAGCAGCCCGTCCTGCGCCATGGCGTAGAAGATGCGCGTCTGGCCGAAGAGCAGCACGAGAATCGCCGTAGTGAGGCCCGCGATCGCGCCGAACTTCACGATCCAGGAGAGCCAGGAGACGCCGGTCCTGTCCATGACGAGCGCGATGGGGTCGGGAACGTTGAGATCCTTGTAGCTGACGACGCCGGTCGCGACGGCGGCGACGGCGATATAGAGGACCGTGCAGATGATCAGCGATCCCAATATGCCGATCGGCACGTCGCGTTGCGGCGTGTGCGCCTCCTGCGCCGCGGTCGAAACCGCGTCGAAGCCGATGTAGGCGAAGAAGACGATCGAGGCGCCGCGCACGACGCCGCTCCAGCCGAAATGTCCAAAATCGCCGGCGTTCTCGGGGACGAGCGGACTCCAGTTGGCGCCCGTCACATGCGCGGCGCCGAACAGGATCACGAGCAGCACCACCAACACCTTGATCGCGACGATGACGTTGTTGAAGGTCGCCGACTCCGTGGTCCCGCGCACGAGGACGGCGGTCAGGAACAGCACGACTCCAGCAGCCGGCGCGTTGAACAGGCCGTGAACCGGCGCGCCATGAGCGCTCGCGAAAAAGGCGTTGGCCCACTCGGGCGGAAGCCCGAGGCCGAAGCCCTGCAGGACGCGGTTGAAATAGCCGGACCAGCCGACGGCGACGGTCGCGGCGCCCGCGGCATATTCGAGCACGAGGTTCCAGCCGATGATCCAGGCGAAGATCTCGCCGAGCGTCACATATGTATAGGTGTAGGTGCTGCCGGCGACGGGAATGGCCGCGGCGAGCTCGGCATAGCAGAGCGCGACGAAGGCGCAGGCGAGACCCGACAGCAGGAAGGAGAGCGTCACGCCGGGACCAGCGAAATTCGCCGCTGCGGTGCCGGTGAGCACGAAGATGCCCGCGCCGATGATTCCGCCGATGCCCATGGCCATGAGCGACGCCCAGCCGAGCGCTCGCTTCAAGCTGTGCTGTTCGGCCTCATGGGCGGCGACGATCGCCGTGACGGATTTTTTGGTGAAACAGACGCGGGTGGAAGCTTCCGACAATTGAGGCTCCTGCGCTCGAACGCGGCGGCGAAGACCGCCGCCGCTTCGAGGGCGAAACTATCCTCCCGCCCTCAGTTCGCACAAGCGAAATCCATGCAAGGATCGAGCGCTTCGGCTCAGCGGCTTGCGAGCACCGTCACGCTCACCCGACCCGTGCCGCTCGCGATGAGGCCGAGCTGCGCCGCGGCGCCGCGAGAGAGATCGAGACTGCGCCCGGTCCAAGCCGCAGGGCCGCGGTCGTTGATCCGCACGACGCAGGTCCGACCGCGGTACGAGACGCGCAGGCGCGTGCCGAGCGGCAGCGTCCTGTGGGCCGCCGTCATGCCCCAGCGGTCGAAGCGCTCGCCGCTCGCGGTGCGGCTGTTCGGCTCCAGCGCGCGGCCGCCGCCGCCGTACCAGGACGCCAAGGCTGAGAACGAGCCGCCGGAGGCTTGACCGCGCTCTCGCGCGTGAAGGAAGCGTCCTCCCCTCCAATGCGATCCAGCCCGCGGCGCGCCGGTCGCAGCCTGCGATCCCGGGCGGCTCGCGCCCGACGTCAGGTCCTCGAAAATATTTGCTTTCGCTGCAAGCGGCGCACTCCACAGAATAATCGTCAGTAGAAGTGAGCTTACTCGGTTCATCATACGCTCCTCGGTCATGATGCGCAGAACACCTCCAGAGTGTGATCGCGCGACGCCAGTTTTGACTCGTCGACCTGCTCGCCGCTCGGTCAGATCGACAGGAGACCACGTATGAATGAAATGTGACATAATTTTGTTGAGTAGTTTTTTGCTTGTTCGCGCGACCTGGCACCGGCAATCACGGTTGTATGGAGTGATATGACCCGAGTACTGCCAGACAATGCGAAATGATACGCGACGTGATTGAAATTTTTCTGTAGGCTTGGTTTCGATGAGCGGAGCCAAACCCGTTATTAGGTGAGAATTCGTCAGATTGACATTGGAGGGCTCCATCTCCTGTGGGGCGCGCCGGCGCCTCACGACGCCGCGCAGTGGGGAATGCGCCGGGCTTCGGTCGCAAACGCCCGCGCGCCACCAACAAACGACCCAGAATTGGCCCCAATGCGGTCCCGACGCCGCCGCGAAGCCCTCGTTGAAATAATGTGTCTGATCCATAGGGCGGCGCTTCAGAATCCCTCAAGGTTGATGCTTCCTTGAGAAAAAGCGGAGAAACTTAAACATGTCGAAAGGAGCCCATGCTTCACTTTGCCTCGAAAGCGAGGCCGCGTGATGCAGAGTATCCTCGAAGCTCAGGGTTTGGCGTCCGACCGCCGGTTTTTCTCTTGGAAATTTGTCACCGTTCCTTGCGCCGGTCTTTTAGGCGTCACTACGCTGGCGCTGGGCGTAGGTCTGCTCCTGGCCCGCCCATTGCCGCCCCTCGATCTCAGGACCCCGACAGCGGCCCTCACCTCACCGTTGGCCCAGTCCGGCCCCTATGGCGCTCTGATCGTCGATCTGCGGGCGCATGGGAGCGCCTCCGCGCCCGTCGTCGCGAGCCTCGATCCGACGTCGGCGGCGCCCGAGACGGCGCCGTCCGCCGAGGAGGTCCTGCGCCCGAGCCTTGCGCCGCCCCCGTCCGCGGTTGCGGAAGCGGCTGAGCTCGTCGATGCGCCGCTGCCGCCGCATCGGCCGACCGACCTCAAGACCACGGCGAGCCTCGCCCCGCCGACCGCGCCGTCTGCGCGTCGCGTCGCGCGACTCGAGCCGACGACGGTCGTGCCGGCCCAGCCCTCCGACAGCCGCGGCTTTCTGGAGCGGATTTTTGGCTTCGGACAGCCCAACCCCCAGGCGCAGCAGCCTGCGAGCGCGCGCGCGCCGCACGGCGCCGTCGCCTATGCCGCGACGCAGGACAGCGGGGGCTTTTTCTCCGCCGCGCGCAGCATCGCGCCGTCGCCCGCCCCCGCGCCCCGCGGGGATGGCCAGACCGCCGTCTATGACATCTCGGCCCACACGGTCTATTTGCCGAACGGGGCGCGTCTCGAGGCGCATTCGGGCCTGCGCGAGCGGCTCGACGACCCCCGCTTTGTCCATGAACGGATGCGCGGCGCGACGCCGCCGGCGGTCTATGAGCTCACGCCCCGCGAGGCGCTGTTTCACGGCGTGCAGGCGCTCCGGCTGACTCCGGTCAGCGGCACGACCTACGGACGCTCGGGCCTGCTCGCGCATACCTACATGCTCGGGCCGAACGGCGACTCGAACGGCTGCGTGTCCTTCCGCGATTATCAAGCCTTCCTGCGCGCCTATCGGAACGGAGAGATCAAGCGCCTCGCGGTCGTCGCGCACGCGAACTGAAGGGGAGGGGCCCCCACTCGGCCGTCCAGCCCACCGCAGCGCTTGTAACGGCCCTGAAGAGCCCCTCTTGCGGCCCAGCCTGCCGCTGTTTCGCTTGGAAAAGCCGCATTCGGCGTGTTACATCGCGATTCGCAACAGCGTTCTTCGTCGTCCCCGCTGCGCGGCGAGCGACGAGGGTCGGGTTATGGAAGGGTGCAGGGCATGGTGCGCGGTTTTTTCCGTCTTCTCACTCTGCTCGTGGTCGTCGCGCTCAGCTTCCTGGCCGGCGTTTACGTCGGACCAACGGCGCAAGGGGAGCAGCTGCGCGCCTTCATCGCCGGGCAAGTCGCGACCTTGCTGAGCGAAGCGCAGCAGAGACTCGACAAAGCCAAAGGCGTCGCCGAGCAGCCTGCGCCGCCCGCGGCTCCGCCCTCGACCGAGCCCGCATCGGAGGCGGCCGCGCCCTCGCCAGCCGAGTCCGAGGCGAACACCGCGCCGCGGGCGAGGGAGAATGAAGCGGCGCCCGAGCCGGCCGCCACCCCGAACTCGCCTTCGACGCCCCCGGACCCCCCGGCTGGAGCGCCCGCCGCCGCCGAAGAGCAGCCTGCCGCCGCGCCCACTCCGCCGGTCGCGCAGACGCCACCCGCCGCTCAGCCTCCGAAGCCCAAACCGAAGCCGAAGCCGAAACCCGCGCCGCCGAAGCCGAAACCCAAGCCTGCGGAGCCCGGAGAAGCCCCCGTTAGCCCGCCCCCGCAGTGAGGAGGCGCTCCCCGCTGAAACCCGGCGAGGCGCGACAGCCTCAAGAGCAGTCCGCCCGCTCGCGACGAGCATGGCGCCGTTCGGGACTCCGAAGGAGCAGCGGCGCGCGCACAAAAGCCCTGAGCCTCGCGCGACAAATCCGAGCCGCTTGCAGAACCGCCCCAAGTCGTCAAGTTTCTGATTTCATGGTCGGAGTGGCGGGATTCGAACCCACGACCCCTTGTCCCCCAGACAAGTGCGCTAACCGGGCTGCGCTACACTCCGACTGCGCGCTCTTATAGGGGCGAATGCGCCTGCTGGCAACGGCGCTAGCGCACGATCACCTTGGTCCCGACGCCGACGCGATCATAGAGGTCCGTCACGTCCTCGTTCATCATGCGGATGCAACCCGACGACACGTTTTGCCCGATCGTGAAGGGCTCGTTGGTGCCGTGGATGCGATAGAGCGAGGAGCCAAGATAGAGCGCCCGCGCGCCGAGCGGATTGTTCGGGCCCCCTGGCATGAATTTCGGCAGATCCGGGCGACGCGCCAGCATCTCGGTCGGCGGGGTCCAGTCGGGCCATTCGGCCTTGCGGCTGATCGTCTTGACGCCCGACCACTCGAAGCCCGGGCGGCCGACCCCGACGCCATAGCGGATCGCCCGCCCGCGGGTCGTCACGAGATAGAGGAACTTGGCGTTCGTGTCGATGACGACCGTGCCCGGCGCGGCGCCGTCATAGTCGATCTCGGCGCGCCGATACATCGGGTCGACCTCGCGCCGCAGCGCCTGCGGCTCCGCCGCGGCGTTCGCCTGAAAGGAGGAGGGCTGCAGCGCGCGCACCGCCGCCGCCCGGCGCGGCGTCGGGTCGGCGCCCGTGACCAGAAATTCGATCAGTCCGCCCCCCAGCCCGCTCGGCGTCTCGGCCGCGGCCAGGGTTACGGTCGGGGCCGGCGCCGTGGGACCGTTCCAGCGGACGAGGGGTTCCGCGCCCGCGCCGCCGCAGTGGAGCGTCAACAGCGCCGCGGAACCAAGAAGACTTTTCCTCAACATGCGCGCACCATCTCGTCGCGGCGCGACGTTGCTTGACGGGCGCGCCGGGCTATTGAATTCAGCCAAGCATAGCGCGTAAATTTTTATCGTAAATCTAAAGCATTCGCCGTGGTTATCAATTACAAAACAAGAGAACGTCTTCGCGAAGAATTTACCACTATTTGCAACGCCGGATTTACGATGCCGGCCCGACCGCGACGCTCAGCCGCCGACGATCTCGCCGGGCGCGCCGAGCAGCGCCGCGCGCTCGGCGTCGAGCCAAGCGAGAGCGCGCTTGCGGCGCCCATCGCGCTTCGCCTTGACGCGCCATTTGGGGGTGAAGCCGCTCCAGGATACGTCGATGATGGCCCTGCGGCGAGCGCGGCGGGGCCCGAGGTCGAGGATGCGCCGGCGCGCCTTCTTCATGCCCTTGAGGCCGCCGGTGACATAATAGACCTTGCCGACGAAGTGCAGGTCGCGCGCCGGCTCCTCGATGAGGCCTTCCGTCTCGATCGCTTCGAGCGCCAGGAGCGCGGTGCGGATCGCGAGCGGCGCCGGCTTTTCTTTCTTCGGCTTCATCGCAGCGTCTCGAGGGGAGCGCGCCGGCGCGAAACGCGCGTCAGTAGACTCGCTCGATACAGAAATCCACGACTTCCAGCAGCGCCGACTTCCAGGGCGAGGCCGGGAAGATCTCCATCGCGTCGCGGGCGATCGCGCCGTAGTGCGCCGCCCGCTCGATCGTGTCGTCGAGCGCGCCATGCTTCCTTAGCAGGCCCAGAGCCGTCTCGACGTCGCCGTCCTTGACCTCGCCCTTCTCCAGCGTGCGTCGCCAGAACTCGCGCTCTTTCTCAGCCCCGCGGCGGAAGGCGAGCACCACGGGCAGCGTGATCTTGCCCTCGCGGAAGTCGTCGCCGACATTCTTGCCGAGCTTCGCCGACTGGCCGCCATAGTCGAGCGCGTCGTCGATGAGCTGGAAAGCGATGCCGAGATTCATGCCGTAGCTGCGCGCCGCGGCCTCGTCGGCCTTGGTCTTCCCGGCGAGCATGACGCCGACCTCGGCGGCTGCGGCGAAGAGCTCGGCGGTCTTGCGGCGGATGACGCCCATGTAGGCGTCCTCGGTGGTCTGCGTGTCCTTGGCGGCGTTGAGCTGCATGATCTCGCCCTCGGCGATGATCGCCGCGGCGCTCGACACGACGGTCAGGCAGGGCAGGTTGCCGGGCTCGACCATCATCTTGAAGGCGTGGCCGAGCAGGAAGTCGCCGACGAGCACGCAGGTCTGGTTGCCCCAGAGCATGCGCGCGGCGATCTTGCCGCGCCGCATGTCGCTCTCGTCCACCACGTCGTCGTGGAGCAGGGTCGCCGTGTGCATGAACTCGATGCCGGCGGCGAATTTCAGATGGCCGTCGCCCTTGTAGCCGCACATGCCGGCGGTGGCGAGCACGAGCATGGGGCGAAGGCGCTTGCCGCCCGCCGAGATCAGGTGGTTCGCGACCTCGGGGATCGTCGTCACGTCCGAACCCATGCGCTGAACGATCAACTGGTTTGTCCGCTCGAGGTCGGGGCGTATCAGCTCCAGCAGATTGTCGATGCCGGCCGCACGCGGCTTTTCTTCGAGCGGAATGACGATGCCCACGGAACCCCCTGCCGTTTGCGGCCTTTGTGCTTCAGCGTCGCGGACCTTACGGCTTCGTCGCGCGAGCGGCAAGACCGCCTCCGTCCTCAGACGCCTCCGCCCTCATTCCTGGAGGACCCGCGCGAGCAGGGTCCTGCTGGCGAAGCCGTCGGCCGGCCGAACGCCCGCCGCGAGCTGGAAGGCGTGGATGGCGTTGCGCGCCTTGCGCCCGAGCTTGCCGTCGATCGGCCCCTCGTAGAGTCCTCGTCCGGCGAGCGCCTCTTGCAGCCGCTTGACGTCGGCTGTCGCGAGCGGCGCAACCTTTGGCCAGGGCGTTGCGGGCGTCGACCGTCCGGCGATGCGGTCGGCCAGAATTCCGACCGCCAGCGCATAGGCGTCGGAGGTGTTGTATTGTCGGATGACCTCGAAATTGTCGGTGATCAGGAACAGCGGCCCCGCCGCGCCCGTCGGCAGGTAGACGCTGGCCGCGCCCTGCGCCGGCAGCTCCCGCCCGCCCGCGCCGGCGATCCCTTCGGCGCGGAACGCCGTGAAGTCCGCGTCGAGCCGCGGGTAGCCGTAGCCCGCCGGCGCCCGCGCCTCGACGGCCCAGGGGAGCGACGGCTCCCAGCCGGACTGCTTGAGAAAATTGGCGATCGAGGCGAGCGAATCGGCGCGCGACGTCCAGATGTCCGGCGCGGCGGCGCCCGAGGCCGAGACGGCGTGCCTGAGATAGGCCGAGGGCAGAAACTGCGGCATGCCCAGCGCCCCGGCCCATGAGCCCCGAAGCCGCGCGCGCGGGACGCCCTGCTGCAACATGACGAGCGCGGCGACGAACTCCTCGCTGAGCTTTTCCCGCATATGGCCGGTGAAGGCGAGCGTCGCGAGCACGCGCAGGGCGTCGGCGCCGCCCGTCGCCTGACCGAAATTGCTCTCGATCCCGAGAATGGCTAGGGCGATCTCCGAGGGAACGCCGCTGTCCCGCTCGACCTTTCGAAGCGTCGGCGCGAGCTCCCGGGCGAGCGACCGGCCCGCAGCGATTCGCGCAGGCGTGACCGCGCCCGCCACATATGTCGGGATCGACACCGTGAATTCCGACTGCGTCGCCGGCCGGGACAAGACTGCGGGCTCAGGCTCGAGACCGGATGTGGCTGCGTCGAAGGTTTCCGGCGAGACGCCGGCGGCTTCGGCCGCGGGTCGCAGACTCGCCAAAAACTGCGAGAACCCCGGGGGTTGCGCCAATCCGACGCGCGGCGCGAGCGCCAGCGCGACTGATCCTAGAATGAGGCTGCGGCGGCTGGTGCGCAGGTGGAATCGAGAGAGGCCCGCATATTGCATACCGAACCTTTCCTCGCGCCCCGGCCAAGTTTGGAAAAGTTACACACTGCGCCCTCTCGCGCCCTATTTGTTTGACAGGGCCGGCCCGCCGACTTCTATTGCCTCGCGGAAGATTTGACAAACTGGAGCGGAGGGCAATCGGGCGCCGCCCCGCATCCTGAGAAGCCCGCGTGTCCCGGGCGTCTCGAAGGATGCGGGCTCCCGCGAAGCTTTGAGATTTCGCGCTTAGGTCATGCTTCGAGACGCGCCTTTCAGGCGCTCAGCAGCATGAGGGCGCCGGTTTCAAGCTTCACCCGATTCCGTTGAACTGGAGCGCGGGCGACCGCGAGGAACGAGGCGAGGAACGAGGAATGCCGCAATATCCTTCGAGCATCGCCGTGCGTGCGCCGAGCTGGCGACGGCGCGCCCTCGCCGACTGCGCCGCGCCGTCGAGCCTCGACCTCAAGGAAAGGCTGCGCGCCGTCGGCCTGCGCCCGACGGTGCAGCGGATGTCGCTCTGTCAGCTCCTGTTCGGCAAGGGCGACCGCCACGTCAGCGCCGAGGCGCTGCACGCCGAGGCGCGCGAGGCGGGTCTGCGCATGTCGCTTTCGACCGTCTACAATTCGCTCAACAATTTCGCCGACGCGGGACTGATCCGCGAGATCGCCGTGCAGGGACCGCGCACCTATTTCCATACGCGCACCTCGCCGCACCATCATTTCATGGATGAGGGCAGCGGCCGCATGTTCGACGTGGCCGACGGCGCGGTGGAGTTTTCGCGCCTGCCCGCGCCGCCCGAGGGCATGGAGATCGTGGGCTGCGACGTGATCATCAGGCTGCGCCCCAAGCGCGGCTGAGCCTGGCGGCGCGCGCTCATTCGGCGCTTTGCGCCACCTTCTCCTGCGAGGGGAGAAGGGAAAGGGCTTGCCCCATAGTCTCGCCTTCGGCGGCGGCTCTCACCTCTCGCAGCGCGCGCTCGACGAGGTCCAACCCTGCGCCCGGGCAAACAGCGTCAACTGTGAGCCGTCGGCGCCAGGCCCGCGCGCCGGGGACGCCAACGAAGAGCCCGAGCATGTGGCGCGTCATCGACGCGAGGCGTTCGCCGCGCGCGAGTTGCGCCTCGACATAGGGCAGATAGGCGGCGGCGACCTCGAAGCCGTTCGCGAAGGGCGCAGCGACGCCGAAGAGCTCGGGATCGACGCGGAGAAGCAGGGCAGGGTCCTGATAGGCGGCGCGCCCGACCATGACTCCGTCGACGAAGCCGAGTTGCTCCCGCATCGCCTTCAGCGTCATGAGCCCGCCGTTGAGGACGATCGGCGTCCGCGGAAAGGCGCGCTTGAGGCGATGCGCGAGCGAATAGTCGAGCGGCGGAACGTCGCGGTTCTCCTTGGGCGAAAGGCCTTTGAGCCAGGCCTTGCGGGCATGGACGATGATGGCGTCGGCGCCGGCCGCGACGACGCGCTCGGCGAGCGCAAAGAGCGCGACCCCCGGGTCCTGGTCGTCGACGCCGAGCCGGCATTTGACGGTGACCGGGACCGAGACCGCGTCCTTCATCGCCCGCACGCAATCGGCCACGAGGTCCGGCTCGCGCATGAGGCAGGCGCCGAAAGCGCCGTTCTGCACGCGGTCGGAAGGGCAGCCGCAGTTGAGGTTTATCTCGTCATAGCCGAAGTCCTCGGCGACGCGCGCGGCTGTGGCCACGCCTTTCGGGTCGGAGCCGCCGATCTGGAAAGCGACGGGATGCTCGAAGGGATCGAAGCCCATGAGCCGCTCACGGTCGCCGTGGATGACGGCGCCGACGGTGAGCATCTCGGCATAGAGCCGCGCCCGCCGCGACATGAGCCGGTGCAGGTAGCGACAGTGCCGGTCCGTCCAGTCCATCATGGGCGCCACGGCGAATCTAACGTCTTGATTAGTAAGCGTTGTCTCCGTGGACTGAGGCTCGTGGGTCACGTCGGGCGCACTCCATTGCGCGCCTCGATACGACAATTTGCGCTCTTTTTCGACGCCCAAAGCCCACACGGCGCACGCGCAGCCAAGACGGAGCCCACTGGAAGCCGCCTTTTTCCCGCCTGCAGCGCGAAGCGGATCGTGACGTCCCGACGTTCCTCCGCAGCGAAGCAAGGGCTGGCGCTCCCAATCAAGACCGGAAGCCCGAGAATCAACTGGAGCATGCGCACTGCTTTTCTCCTTCCCTCGAATTTGCGCCGTGCGCGACTCAGGCGATGTCTCCGCTGCATGGATTGCACGGGTCTGCGCGAGCAAAATAGAGCTTGACAACCGAAGGTTCAATGCATATTTTGAAGCTTGTCAAACATTCAAACCTCTATGCGCACACAGGAAATCTTCCGAGCCCTCTCCGATCCGAGTCGCCGCAAGGTGCTGAAGCTGCTTCGCGAGGGATCGAAGACCGCCGGCGAGTTGGCGGAGAACTTCGACATGACGAAAGGATCGCTGTCGCATCATTTCAACGTGCTGAAATCCGCGGACCTCGTCCGTTGCGAGCGGCGCGGTCAGACCCAGGTCTATTCGTTGAACACGACCGTGTTTGAGGATGTGGCGGCGCTGTGGTTCGACCTTTACGGCGTTGAACGGAAGGAAGGAGAGCGCGAATGAGGACGGATCGGGCCGTGATGTTGAGCGTCGCGCTCGTCGTGACCGCCTTCGCGGTCAGCCTGATATTTTACGACAGTTTTCCCGAGCGGGTCCCCATGCACTGGAACGCGGACGGCGTCGCCGACCGAACCGTCGCGAAGCCTTGGGGCCCCTTCGTGTCGCCGCTCGTGATGGCCGGCATGCTCGCCTTGTTTCTGGTTCTTCCGCGGATTTCGCCGCGCGGCTATGAGATAGAGCCGTTTCGGCGAAGCTACGACATCTTGCAACTCGGCCTTATCGCCTTTATTTTTCTCGTGAATCTGGTCGTACTTTTGAACGCCCTCGGCTTCCCGATCCCGATGTCGAGACTGCTCCCGGTCGGTTTGGGCTTGCTTTTCGCGCTAATCGGAAATTTCCTCGGCAAGGTGACCGTCAATTTCTTCGTCGGCATTCGCACGCCCTGGACGCTCGCCGACCCCGAAGTCTGGCTGCGCACGCATCGATTTGCAGGCAGGCTGTTTGTCGCGGTCGGCCTCGGCATGGCCGTTTGCGGCTTGCTCGGTGTCGCCTCGCACTGGCTTCTCGCAGCGGCGCTGCTGCTCTGCGTCGCGCCTGCCGCATATTCTTATGTCGTCTATAGTCGATTGAACGACCATCGGCCGCCCGCCTGACTGGCGAGGAAGCGACCGCCGCGACGCGCGCGCCGCCCGATTCTCGAAAGCAGGACAATTTGGAGACCAAAACATACGCATCGACGTCCGCCTGACGCCGGTCCGCGCCGCGGTCGCCGCCGTCGCGCGGCTATGCCTCGGCGCCTGGCGTCTCGAGTGGCGGGGGACGCAGACGCCGACCATGACGCGCATGATCTTATCGCCGAGCGAGGGCCGAGCGGGCTCCGTCCAAACCCCGCGCCTCTTTCGAGCCTGACGCCGCTCCTCAAATTCGGCTAAACCCGTCCCATGACCCCCGCCGCCTCACGCATCGCGCTCGTCACCGGCGCGTCGCGCGGCATTGGCCGCGCCTTCGCCTTGGCCCTCGCGCGCCAGGGCGTCCATGTCGTCGCGCTCGCGCGCACTCAGGGCGCGCTGGAAGAGCTCGACGACGAGATCTCGGGCCTCGGCGGCCAGACGACCCTCGTCCCTTGCGACCTCAAGGACTTCGATGCGCTCGATCGTCTCGGCGCGGCGCTCTTCGAGCGCTTCGGCCGGCTCGACGCGCTCGTCGGCGCGGCGGGCGTGCTCGGGCCGCTCTCGCCGCTCGCCCATGTCGCGCCCAAGGATTTTGATCAGACCTTGGCCGTCAACGCGACCGCGAATTTCAGGCTCATCCGCGCGCTCGACCCGCTGCTGCGGGCGTCCGCCGCCGGACGGGCGCTGTTCATCACCTCGGGCGTCTCCGCAAGGCGGCCGATGAAAGCCTATTGGGGGCCCTATGCGGTCTCCAAGGCGGCGCTGGAAGCAATCGCGCGCAGCTACGCGGCCGAGACCGAGAAAGTCAGCGCGGTGCGGGTGATGCTCGCAAATCCCGGTCCGCTGCGCACGGCGATGCGCGCCAAGGCCATGCCCGGCGAGGACCCGGCGACGCTGAAGACGCCGCAGGAGTTCGTGGAGAAGGCGCTGCCGCTGCTCTCGCCCGAGTGGACCGAGACCGGCAAGCTCTATGATTTCCCGACAGATCAAATCTCGGCGTGAACGGCGCCCCTCACGGGGCGCTTCGCGCCACCCTCTTCCGCAAGGGGCGAGGGACAGCGGCTTGTGATCGAATCGCCGTGGCGCTGTGGCGCTGTGGCGTCTGCACACTCATTGCTGCTTGCCGTCCCGCTGCTGCTGGCGCTCCGCGTCGGCCCTTTTCTTTAGCTCTTCCTGCAGCTTCTTCTGCCGTTCTTCCAGAACCTTGGGGTCGATCGGCGGACCGTCATAGGCCTTGCCGAAGTCCGCGAGCGGGACGACGAGCGTGACTTCGGCGTTCGCCTGATTCTTGATGACGATCGCGAATTTCTCGCCCTTCTTCATGCTGTCGACGAGGGCGCGCTTGAGCTTCGTCTCGCCGAAGCAGCCGGCCGGGAAGCACACGTCGAAGCCGCCGCTCTCGAAGGCGCCGCCGTCCAGGGCGTAGCGGAAGCCCGGCTTGAGCTGCACGCCCAGGGGCAACAAGAGGCGGAGCAGCTTCTCGTCGGATCCCTTCTCGTCGAAAAGCTGGAAGGCCATGATCGGCGAATCGGCCTTCGTGCCGAAGTCACGGGCCGTGTAACAGACTTCCTTGTGGGTCTGCGGGTCGTTCGCGCAGACCTTCGTCCACTCCGGCTCGATGGCGACGAGCTCGGCCTTCGTCGGACCCTGCGGCGTCGGAGCGGCGGGCGCCTGCTGCGCGAGAGCTGGGCCGCCGAAGAGGATCGCCGCGGCGGCGGCCAGGATTCCGGTGTTCGGCGTCATCCTCCCCCCTCCTTCGGATCGCGAGGGCTACTTGCCTGCCGGCGGCTTGGCGGGCGCGGGAGTGGTCGGCGCCGGCGCGCCGGAGCCTTTCTGCTGCGCCTCCTGCGCCTTGCGCTGCTCTTCGGCCTTCTTTTGCAGCTCCTCCTGCAACCGCTTCTGCTGCTCCTCGAGCACCTTGGGGTCGATCGGCGGGCCGTCGTAGGACTTGCCGAAGCCGGCGAGCGGCATGGTGAGCGTCGTCTCCGCGCCGTTGGGCTGCTTGACGATGACGATCAGCTTCTCGCCCTTCTTCATGCCGTCCACGAAGGCGGGTTTCAGCTTCGCGTCGGCGAGGCAGCCGTTGGGATAGCAGACCTCGAAATTGCCGCTCTCCGCCGCGCCCTTGTCCACGCCGATGCGGAAGCCGGCGCGGACCGGCGTGCCGAGCGGCATGAGCAGGCGGATGAAATTCGGCTCCGGCGCGCCCTTCTGCTCATAGAGCGCGACGGCGATCGACGGCTGATCGGCCTGCACGCCGAAATCCCGGGTCGTCAGGCAGACTTCCTTCTTGGTCTGCTGATCCTGGTCGCAGATCTTGTTCCATTCGGGTTGGATCGGCACGAGGTCGACCTTGGCGGGGGGCTGCTGCGGAGCCGGCGCCGGCTGCTGCGCGTGCGCTCCGCCGCCGGACAGCAGGATGGCGGCCGCCGCCAGTCGCAATCGGTATTTCGACATCAATGCTTCCTTTCATCTGCGGCGCGGGTTTCGGCTCCGGCCCGCGCTCCGCGAGCAGCCGTCATTTGCCGGCCGGCGGCTTCCCGGGGGCCGGGGCGGTCGCAGGCGGCGCGGCGGTCGATCCGCCCTGCTGCGCCTTGCGCTGCTCTTCCGCTTTTTTCTGCAGCTCTTCCTGCAGCTTCTTCTGTTGTTCTTCCAGGACCTTGGGGTCGATCGGCGGGCCGTCGTAGGATTTGCCGAAGCCCACGAGCGGCACGGCGAGCGTCGTTTCCGCGCCGTTGGGCTGCTTGATGAGGATGTTGAGCTTTTCGCCCTTCTTCATGCCGTCGACGAAGGCGGGCTTCAGCTTCGCGTCCGCGACGCAGCCGGCCGGCGAGCAGAACTCGAAGCTGCCGCTCTCCAGCGACCCCTTGTCGACGCCGATGCGGAAGCCAGCGCGGATCGGCGTGCCGAGCGGCATCAGCAAGCGCACGAAGTTCGGCTCCGGCGCCCCTTTCTGCTCATAGAGCGCGACGGCGATCGACGGCTGATCGGCCTGCACGCCGAAGTCCCGGGTCGTCAGGCAGACATCCTTCTTGGTCTGCTGGTCCTGGTCGCAGATCTTGTTCCAAGTGGCTTGAATCGGCACGAGATCGACCTTGGCGGGCGGCTGCCCCGGCGCGCCGGCGGGCGGGGCCCCGGCCTGCTGCGCACTCGCGGTCCCGCCTGCAACGAGCGCGACGGCCGCGGCCGCGGCAAAAAGCTTCACATTCAGCGACATCGGAAGTCCTTTCGACCTTCTTCGACTTTCAACCCCTTGAGGCCGCGGCGGTGCGCCTCGCTCGATCGCTCCGGCGTCGCCGCTTGCTCCCCGCGCTGCGACGCCGGACCTCGGAATCGCCAAAGCCGCGGACGTTCGTCCGCCCGAGACTCTCTCTGCTCGCTTCAGGGCGCCCGGCGGTCGCAGTCCCGCTCGCCCGACCTTGTGGCGAAGTTAAGGACGCGGTGTCGCTCTTACATGCTCGGCCCCGAGAACGCCAGCCATCAGGGACCCATTTCAGCCCTTTAAAAAAATCCGTTCGCCGCGGACCCGACCGCTTTATAGGCGCCGCGCTTCGCCTATGGTGCCGGCATGGAGACAGCGATGATTCGGCGACTTTGCGCGGCCGCGCTCGGCCTGGCGCTCTTCGCGCCGCCGGCAGTGCCGCTGCGCGCCGAGGAAGGCGCGTCGGGTCTCGCGATGCACGGCGCGCCGGAGTTGGCGGCTGGCTTCGATCATCTTCCTTACGCGGACCCATCCGCGGCGAAGCCCGGCGGGCGGCTGCGGGTCGGGCTCGCGGGAACTTTCGACAGCTTGAACCCGTTCAACGTCAAGTCGGGCTCGACGTCGCAGGGTCTCGTCGGCAACGTCTTCCAGCCGCTGATGGCGCGCTCCCTCGACGAGCCCTTCACCTTTTACGGTCTCGTCGCCCGCACCGTCGAGCTCGATCCCGAGCGCGAGCATCTGACTTTCCACCTCGATCCCGCCGCGCATTTTTCGGACGGGGCGCCGATCACCTCGGCGGACGTACTGTTCACTTTCAACCTGTTGAAGGCCAAGGGACGGCTACAGCATCGCAACCCGTACGGCCTCGTAAAGTCCATCGACGCGCCGGACTCCTTGACGGTGCGCTACGACCTGACAGGCTCCGGCAGCCGCGAGTTGCCGCTGATCCTGGCGCTGATGCCGGTGCTTCCAAGACATGCGACGGACGCGGCGCGCTTCGAGGAAGCGAGCCTCGCCATTCCGATCGGGTCGGGTCCCTATGTCGTCGAGAAAGTCGATCCAGGGGCGCGGCTCTTGTTGCGGCGAGATCCCAAATATTGGGGCAGGGACCTGCCGACCCAGCGCGGCCTCTATAATTTCGATGAAATTGACATCGCTTATTTTCGTGACGCCAACACGCTGTTCGAGGCCTTCAAGTCCGGGCTCGTCGACTATCGCGAGGAGTCGAGCTCGACGCGCTGGTCCGCCGCCTATGACTTTCCCGCCGTGCGCGACGGCAGGATCATCCGTGAAGAGCTCAACGACGACAACCCCAAGGGAATGCAAGGCTTCGCCTTCAATCTTCGGCGTCCGCTGTTCAAGGACGCGCGTCTGCGCGAGGCGCTCGGACTCATGTTCGACTTCGAGTGGATCAACGCCAATCTCTACGCAGGCCTCTACACGCGAACGAAGAGCTTCTTCGACGCTTCCGAACTCGCGTCGACCGGCCGTCCGGCGAGCGCAGCCGAACGCGCGCTGCTCGCGCCTTTCCCCGGCGCCGTGCGCGAGGACGTGCTCGAAGGACGCTGGACCCCGCCGATCAGCGACGGCGGCGGACGCGACCGCGGCCTGGCCAAGCGCGCGCTCGATCTCCTGAGCGAGGCCGGTTACCGGCTTGACGATGGCGTCCTGACGAAGGACGGCGCACGGGTCGCCTTCGAGATCATGGTCAGGGACCGCTCCGAGGAGCGTCTCGCGCTCGTTTATGGCGACTCGCTCAAGCGCATCGGCGTCGACGCGCGCGTGCGCCTCGTAGACGAGGTCCAATACCAGCGTCGCCGCCAGAAATTCGACTTCGACATGATGCCGGGGCTGTGGGTCGCCTCGCCGTCGCCTGGGAATGAGCAGCGCACGCGCTGGGGCTCGGCGAGCGCCGCGCAGGAAGGCGCGTTCAATCTGTGCGGCGTCGCCTCGCCCGCGGTCGACGCGATGATCGACGCTCTGCTCGCGGCTCGCACGCGCGGCGAGCTCGTCACCGCCGCGCGCGCGCTCGACCGCACGCTCATCTCGGGCTTCTACGTTGTGCCCTTCTTTCATGCTGCGAGCCGATGGATCGCTCACAGCGCGGCGCTGAAGCATCCCGCGCGCCTGGCGCGATACCCGACGCCGCTTGACACGGTCACGCTCGACGGCTGGTGGAAGGAAGAGCGGTGACGCAGCCCGAAACCCCAGCCGAGATGACGGCGCTGGCGCGCGCGCATCCGCTGGCGCTCTTCGGGCTCGACGCTCTGCTGATCGGCGCGGCGCGTCTGCGCCCGAAGGCCGTCGCGATCTGCGACTGCGGTCAGGACGAGGAGTCCTCCGTCACCTATGAAGAGCTCGAGCTCCTAATCGGCGCCTTCAGCGAGAGGCTGCGCGAGCTGGACTTTGGTCCGGGCGTCCGGGCGCTGCTTTGCTGCGCGCCGCGCATCGAGTCGATCGTCGCCTTTGGGGGCCTCGTCGCTTGCGGCGTCGAGCCAATTCTGGCGCCGCTCAATCTCGACGCCGCGGCATTGGCCGAGGCGGCGCGCGCCGCCCGGGCCCAAGCGCTCTTTTCTCCGACCACGCTTGACGGGCTCGACTTCGAGACGCTCCTCTTCGAGATCGCCGAACAAGCTCCAGGTTTGCGGGTCATCGGCGCATTGAGCGGTCCCCTGATCGACGGCGCCGCAGATTTCACCGCGCCCGCTTTGCGCGGCGTCCCGCCTGCGTCGGGCGCGCCTGGCGTTGCCAACCCGCGGCTCGACGTCGGCTTTCTCGGGCGCGACGGCGCGCTCGACTTCTGGAGCGAGAACGCGCTGCTTGCAGCCGCGCTGGACTATGTTCGCTTGACGCGCCGCAGCGCCGACGCGCCCATATTTTGCCTTCTTGCGCCTTCGACCTACGGGGGGCTCGTGGCCGGCCCGCTCGCGGCGCTGCTCGCCGGCGCGCCGCTCAACTTCGTCGCGCCATTCTCCGCCCCCCGTTTCCTGCGTCGGCTCGACGCGATCGGTCCGGCGCGGCTCGTCGCGCCCGCCTCGACTTATTGTGATTTTCTTGCAAGCGGCGCTCTCGGCGACGGTTCGCTGCTCGCCTGCGCGCTTGTGTCGCAATCCGGGGCGCCGCCGCTCGCGCCGCCGCCCGACGGGCTATGTCCAATCGTCGAAATCGCCGGCCCGACAATGCGAGTCCTGACGTCGCGCGCGGCCGTCGCGCCGTCGCGGGTCGCGTGAAAGCCTGAGACTGGCGGCCCGCTCCGCCTGCGTCATTTAGCCCGCGCTTGACGTCGATCAAAATTCCCCCTCGCTTCGACAGCTTTACTTTCGTGCGTCCGCGCCGTGGAGCGCGGACGGTCCAAATAATCTTCGAGGGAGAAACAGATGTCGCTCATCACCTGGACGGCAGACAAATTCGCGACCAACGTCAGCGCGCATGACGCCGAGCACAAGGACATCTTCGCCAAGGTCAACGCCCTCGGCGACGCCGTGGGCTCGGGCGATCGCGGCTCTGTCGGCAAGGCGCTCGACACGCTGATCTCGACCGTCGCGGAGCATTTCGCGTCGGAGGAAGCCAACTTCGCGAAATACGGCTATCCGGAGACGCCCTCGCACAAGGCGGAGCACGACAAGCTCGTCGCCGCCTGTCTCGACCTGCAGAAGAAGTTCCACGCCGGCGAAGCCGAGGTCACGGGCGAGACGGCGGACTTTGTCGTCGGCTGGCTGACGAACCACATCCCGAACATCGACAAGAAATACGGTCCCTTCCTCAACGACAAGGGCGTCGCCTGAGTCGACGGCGCAGTCCAGCAAGATCGTTCCTCGGCTTCTCCGGGTCCGAGGAACGACGCCGAAGCGATCCGGACGACGCTGTCGTCTCGGCGACACAGCTTGACAATTTCGCTGGCTGAAGCTCAATAATTGGACAAAATGCCCAAGGCGAGAGCACGCCAGCGATGAAACTGATAATGGCGATCATAAAACCTTACAAGCTCGACGAGGTGCGCGAGGCGCTGATCGAGGCCGGCGTCCACGGCATGACAACGACCGAGGTCAAGGGCTACGGGCGTCAGAAGGGCCATTCGGAAATCTATCGGGGGGCGGAATATGTCGTCTCCTTCCTGCCGAAAGTGAAAGTGGAGATCGTCGTCGCGGACGAGCTCGTCGACGCGGCGCTGGAGGCGATCCAGCGCGTCGCCCGCACCGGCCAGATCGGCGACGGGAAGATCTTCGTCTGGCCGGTCGAGCGCGCGCTTCGCATCCGCACCGGCGAGATCGACGGCTACGCGCTCTAGGCGCGCTTGTCGGTTCCCCCCAGCACCCCACGCTTCGCCGCTTCGACGGGAGTTCACTGAAAATGAGAAGGCATATCGCGGCGGTCGCGGCCCTCTGCTTCGCCGTCGGCGCGGCTTCCCCCGCGGCGGCGCAGACGCCCGACGGCGCGATCAGCGCCGCGGACACGGGTTTCATGATCGCCGCGACGGCGCTGGTCTTGCTCATGACGCTGCCCGGCCTCGCGCTGTTTTACAGCGGCATGGTGCGCAAGAAGAACGTGCTCGCGACCATGGCGCAGAGCCTCATCGCGACCGCGGTCGTGTCGCTGCTCTGGGGGCTTGCCGCTTACAGCCTCGCCTTCACTTCCGACGGGGCCTCTGCGCTCTCTCCCTTCATCGGCTCGCTTTCGCGCGCCTTTCTGATGGGGATCGGACCGCAAACGACGAGCCCATTCGCGGCGACGATCCCGGAAATTTTGTTCATGGCCTATCAGATGACCTTCGCGGTCATCACCTGCGCGCTCGTCGGCGGCGCCGTCGCCGAACGCATGAGCTTTTCGGCCTTCATCCTGTTCTGCGCGCTGTGGCTGTTCGTCGTCTACACGCCGTCGGCGCACTGGGTCTGGGGCGGCGGCTTCCTCCAGAAGATGGGCCTGCTCGACTTCGCCGGCGGCACGGTCGTGCACATCAACGCCGGCGTCGCCGGCCTCGTGGCGGCCGTCCTCATGGGCGCGCGGCAGGGCTATGGACGCGAGAACCTCTCGCCTTTCGATCTGTCTCTGGCGGTCGTCGGCACGGGGCTGCTCTGGGTCGGCTGGTTCGGCTTCAATGGCGGATCGGCGCTGACGGCGGGGTCGCGCGCGGTCTTCGCGATCGTCGCGACGCATCTCGCCGCCTGTTCCGGCGCGCTCGTCTGGAGCGGGCTGGAATGGGCGCAGCGCGGAAGGCCTTCCGTTCTCGGCGTCATCTCGGGCGCCGTCGCGGGCCTCGGCACGATCACGCCCGCCTCCGGATATATTCTGCCCTGGCACGGCGTGGCGATCGGGCTTCTCGCCGGCGCGGTCTGCTACTTCTGCTGCACTTGGTTGAAGCTCAGGCTGCGCTACGACGACACGCTCGACGTCTTCGGGGTGCACGGTATCGGCGGCATGCTCGGAACATTGCTCGCGGGCGTGTTCGCGACGCGGCTGGTCACGGCCTCGAGCGACGATCCGGGCGTCGCAGGATTGCTCGAGGGTGACCCGAGGCAACTCCTCGTGCAAGCCATCGGAGTCGGCGTGACGATCGCCTGGTGCGCGATCGGCACTTTCGTCGTGCTGAAAATTGTCGGCGCGTTGGCGCCGCTGCGGGTCTCCGCGGACGAGGAGCGCGAGGGGCTCGACATCGCCCTCCACGGCGAGGCGCTGCATCAGTAAAGGGGCCCGAGGCGAGCAAGAAGGGCTCTTGCAGCGCTCCCCTGGCGCAGCTTTCAAATCGGATCGAGCTCGGATGTTTCGAGGTCAGAAGTCGACCGATTCACGCTAATGTCGACCCGTTTGATCGAGGACCTTGGCTCGTGCTATGACTTTCATCATCGTCGCGGGAAGCCCGCGGCCGAGCGTTGTCGCCGGGGGCCCGCGACAAAGGGGGGGCTTGATATGTTCAATTTTCGTTTTGCGCGAGTGGCGGTAGCCATTGCAACCTTGGTTGCCGTCGCCCATGTCTCCCCATCGGGGGCTGTCGAGCCGGCGCCGGGCTCCAACTCAGTTCCCAACCCCACCCGAGCCGCTGAGGCCCCCGTTCCTGTGAAGCGGACGAACGGCGTCGGCGCTCCTGAGCCCGCGGCGACGTCGCGACCCGGCACGGCCGAGGCGCTCGCGGAGAGCCTCAAGCCGCAGATCGCTCCTCCGCCAGAGGCGCCGCAGCCGCTTCCGCGCCCGACCCACGCCCGTGGCGGACTTCCTCGTCCGAACCCGTTTCCGCCAGCCGAGACTGAGGCGCCCGGCCCGCGGATCTTGGCGCCGGCAGGCGGATCATGGTCTCTGACGACGACGGGCCAGAGCGGCGTCGCATTTTCCAACCCTTTGCTTCTTCACGACGGCTCCGTTCTCTTTCATGACGCCGGGGCGGGAGACTGGTGGAAGCTCACGCCCGACCTGACGGGCAGCTATTCCAACGGGACCTGGACGCAGACGGCGTCGCTGCCGACCAATTATGGCCCGCTCTATTTCGCCTCCGCCGTGCTCGCGGACGGGCGCGTGATCATCGAGGGCGGGGAGTACAACTTCCCGACGTGCAGCGCCAACGAAATTTGGACGAACCTTGGCGCCATTTACGATCCGAACGCCGACGCGTGGACGTCGGTCGCGCCGCCGAGCGGCCCGGGTTGGACAAATACCTTCGGCTGTGGGACCTCCGCCAATGGCGGCATCGGCGATGCGGCGAGCATTGTGCTTCCGAGCGGAACGTTCCTGTTGTCGTCGTGCTGCGCTTCTCCGCCCCTCGACGCAACGTTGAACGAAACGACGCTGGCCTGGACTGCCGCGAACGCGCCCGACACCACGGAGACCCCTCCGTCGCAGAACGAGCAAGGCTACACGCTGCTGCAGAATGGCGATGTTTTGACGATCAGCGTATCGTCTCCGGATGACGTGTGGTCCCTGAATACCAGCACCGGAAATTGGTCTCAAGTCGCGCCGACGCCGGTGTCGCTCATCGACCCCGTAGTCTGCGGCAACTACGAGATCGGGCCAGCGGTGACGCGCGCCGACGGCACGGTGGTCGCCTTTGGCGGCAACACGGGATGCGCGGCGGCCCCGTCCGCGCTGGATCCGACGGCGATCTACGATCCGAGCGCCAATAGCTGGACGGTGGGGCCAAATGTTCCGACCGCGTGCAACGCCGCGAACACTTTGGCCTGCGATCTCGCCGACGCGCCCGCGTCCTGGATGCCGAGCGGCAGCGTTCTGTTCGCCGCGAGCCCGGGCTATGGCAAGACGCCGACGCATTTCTTCGAATTCAGTCCGGAGAACGCTATCGTTCAGGTTTCGGATCCGCTGTACAACGCGCCGGGCCTGGGGGCGTATCGTTACAACTTCCTCCAATTGCCCAGCGGCCAGACACTGGTCACCGACACCAGCAACCAGCCGGAACTGTATGCTCCGGTCGGAAGCCCGAACACGTCTTGGCCGGCGATCATCACGGTCTCGCCCTCCTTCGCGTCCCCCGGGAACACCTATTCGCTTCAGGGCGCGCGGTTTAACGGCCTTTCGCAGGGCGCCGCCTATGGCGACGACGTGCAGGGCGCGACAAACTATCCGATGGTGCAGATCACGAACAGCATCTCGGGCCACGTCTTCTACGCGACAACCTCCGACTACAACACCTTCTCCATCTCGCCCCACGTGGACCAGACGACCAGCTTCTCGTTGCCGGCTGAGGTGGAGCAGGGGCCGAGCACGCTTTCCGTCGTCTCGAACGGAGCGCTCTCGGTCGCCAGCGTGCCCATCAACATCCAGCGCAGCCTCTACGCCCATTATCCTCACTTCAACAAAAACGACGGCACGGACCTGCTGTGGCGCGCCATAACCGGCGGCACCATCGACATTTGGGAGATGAACGGCGGCACGGTCAATGCGGTCGTCGGCGGCGAGGTTCTCACCAACGGCTGGCAGATCGCGGCCGTCGGCGACTTCAACGGCGATGGCGTGACCGACATCGCGTTTCGCTACCTGGACGGCACCGTCGCCGTATGGTTCTTTAACCCCAACGGTTCAGGAACGGTCATTAGCGCCGTGAATTACGGGCAGGTCGACAACAGCTGGAGCATCGTGGGCTCGGGCGACTTCAACGGCGATGGAATAGACGACCTCCTCTGGCGCAACGCCGATGGGACCGTGGCGATCTGGCTCATGAACGGAGCCTCGTCGCCGACGCTCACGCAGAGCTACGCCGTTTCCAACTTCTGGACCATCGTCGGGCTCGGAGACTTCAACGATGATGGCGTGAGCGACATTCTTTGGCTGTACGTCAACAACACGCAGGTGCCCCCTGACCCCACAACCGCCTTCTGGGAGTTCAACAAGAGCGGCGCCGTCGGCGCCGTCATCCCGGGTCCGGCGCTCGCCGATGGGTGGAACATCGTCGGCACGGGCGACTTCAACAAGGACGGCACCACCGATGTTCTGTTGAGCTCCACCAACGGAACTTTGGCGATCTGGTTCATCAACAACGCCGCGGTCTCAGGCGTCGGCGGCGGCGAGGCAACCAACACCGACTATGCGGTCGCCGGCGTCGGCGACTTCAATAAGGACGGCTATGCCGACGTGCTGTTCCGTTACAAGGACGGGACCATCTCCATCTGGGAGATGCAGAACGGCAATGTGATCGCCGCGGTCGGCGGGCAGAAGCTTCCCTATGCGCAGTGGGCGCTCGTGCAATGACGAGCGGCGGCCCCGAAAGGGGCCGCTTTCTCCCGCGCGAGCCCGCGCCGATCGGGTCTATCGCGGCCTCCGCCGGCCTCGATGAGCGGGCCCGCTTAATCTCAAGCGCAGACAAAGAACGCTTCCCGGCCTAAAGAGTATCGGGATTTTGCGCCAGTCTTGACGGCGGGTTGGTTGCTCCCGCCTATAAGATCATTGTAAATACGAGGCGCTGGCGTGCGCATATTCCAGCGAAAGGGGGGAATATAATATGCTTGGTATTCGTTTGGCGACAATCGGCGCGGCCATGTTGGCCGTCGTCACCTTCTCTTCAACCTGCGAGGCCGAGCCGTCCCGCGCAGCAAACCCCGCCCCGGCGCCGACGGACGAGGCGCCCATTCCGGTCAAGCGCCCGGACGGCGTTCCCGCGCCGACACCCGAGGCGACGTCGCGCCCAGGCACTGCCGAGGCGCTCGCAGAGAGCGCCAAGCCGAAGGTTCAGCCGGCGCCGGAGCCCTCGCAGTCGTTTCCGCCGCCGACGCGCGCGCCGCGCTTTGGGCTTCCGAGCAAAAATCCGGTCTCTCCGACAATCCCACAACTGGTCGGCCCGCGCTTCGAGGCCCCTGGGGCAAGTCAATGGTCTCTGACGGCGACCGGCCCGTCGGCGGTCTCGTTTTCCAATCCTTTGTTGCTGCACGACGGTTCGGTGCTCGTGCTTAACGTGGGGACGACGGAATGGTATAAGCTCACGCCCGACGTGACGGGCAGCTACGCCAACGGGACCTGGACGCAGACGGCGTCGCTGCCGCCCAATTATGGCCCGCTCTACTTCGCTTCCGCCGTGCTCGCGGACGGGCGAGTCATCATCCAGGGCGGCGAGTTCAACTTCCCTGTGTGCGGCTCCTCGAACGAAGCCTGGTCGAGCCTTGGCGCGATCTATGATCCGAACGCCGACTCTTGGACGTCGGTCTCGCCGCCGAGCGGATCCGGATGGACGAACACCGCGGGCTGCGGAAGCGCGAATGGCGGCATCGGGGACGCGGCGAGCATCGTGCTTCCGAACGGGACTTTCCTGCTCTCGGCTTGCTGCGCGTCTCCTGACGTCGACGCCCTCTTCAACGAGTCGACGCTAACCTATACGAGCACGGGCGCTCCTGACGCAACTGATGGTCAATACCAAGACGAGCAAGGCTATACGCTGATGCAGAACGGCCATGTGCTGACGATCAGCGTTTGGTCTCCGAACGACGTCTGGTCGTACAATCCGAGTTCGGGGCTTTGGGCGCAGGTCGCCTCGACGCCGGTGTCGCTCATCGACCCGACGAGTTGCGGCAACTACGAGATCGGGCCGGCGGTGACGCGCGCCGACGGCACGGTCGTCGCGTTTGGCGGCAATACGGGGTGCACGACGCCCAACACCGACCCGACGGCCATCTACACGCCGAGCACCAACACTTGGGTCACGGGGCCAAACATCCCGAGCGTCTGCAACGCCACGAACACTTTGCCCTGCAGCCTGGCCGACGCCCCGGCGTCCTGGATGCCGAGCGGCGGCATTCTTTTTGCCGCGAGCCCGGGCTTTGGCAATTCGCCGACGCATTTTTTTACCTTCGGCACGACGAATGCGATCACGCAAGTCTCTGATCCGATCTACAATTCCTCTGGGCTGCCGGCGTATGACTACAACCTTCTCCAGCTGCCCAGCGGTCAGACGTTCATGACCGACTTGAGTAATCAGCCGGAGCTTTGGACTCCGTCCGGGGGCCCGAGCAGCGCTTGGCTGCCGACGATCACGAGCGTCACCCCCTTTGCGTCGCCAGGGAACACCTATTCGCTGAGCGGAACGCAGCTCAGCGGCCTCTCGCAGGGCGCCGCCTATGGCGACGATGTGCAGGGCGCGACAAACTACCCGATGGTGCAGATCACGAACAGCATCTCGAACCACGTCTTCTACGCCACGACCTCCAACTACAGCACGTTCTCGATCGCGCCTGGCCAATCGGGCACGACGAGCTTCGCGCTGCCGGCGGAGGTGGAGCAGGGGCCGAGCACGCTTTCCGTGGTCACGAACGGCGTCGCCTCGTCCAGCGTGGCCATCAACATCCAGCGGAGCCTCTACGCCCACTATCCCCACTTCAACAAGGCCGACAACACGGACATTCTCTGGCGGTCGCGGACCGGCGGCTTGATCGACGTCTGGGAGATGAACGGTGGCTCGGTCAACGCCATCGCCACCGCCGGCCTCCTGACCAACGGCTGGCAAATCGCGGCCGTCGGCGACTTCAACGGCGACGGCGTGACCGACATCGCCCTCCGCTACACCGACGGCACGGTCGCCGTGTGGTTCATGAACCCCAACGGATCGGGAACCGTCCTGGGCACTTACATTTACGGGGAGGTCGACAACAGCTGGACCATCGTGGGCTCAGGCGACTTCAACGGCAACGGGACAGACGACATCCTCTGGCGCAACACCAATGGCACAGTGTCGATCTGGCTCATGAACGGAGCCGCGCCGCCGACGGTCACGCAGAGCTACGCCGTTCCGACGACCTGGACCATCGCCGGACTCGGCGACTTCAACGACGACGGCGTGAGCGACATATTGTGGCTTTCCGCCAACAACACGATCGCCTTCTGGGAGTTCAACAAGAGCGGGACCGTCAACGCTTCGGTCCCGGGACCTGGCCTGCCTGCGGGCTGGAGCATCGTCGGCACGGGCGACTTCAACAAGGACGGGACGACCGACATTCTGTGGAGCGCGTCCAACGGAACCCTGGCGATCTGGTTCATCAGCAACGCTGCGGTGTCAGGCGTCGGCGGCGGCGAGCAGACCAACACCGACTATGCGGTCGCCGGCGTCGGCGACTTCAACAATGACGGCTACGCCGACGTGCTGTTCCGTTACAAGGACGGGACGATCGCGATCTGGGAGATGCAGAACGGCAATGTGATCGGCGCCGTCGGCGGAGAGAAGCTCCCCTATGCGCAATGGGCGCTCGTGCAGTGAGGTCTGCGCATCTTGGCATGGCTGAGACGCGCATTTCCTTGCTCTCGGGATCCAGGAAGGGGACGTGGGGAGCCACGTTCCCTTCACCATGAAATGACGTCATCCGCCCTGGAGTTCCGGTGTTGCGGCGACGGCGCGTTGCTGGTCACACGCGGCTCCTCACGCAGAATCTCGTCACATCGGCGCGAAACCGCCCGCTCATCCGCCAGGGCCATGTCGCCACGCGGCGGAGATTCAGCTTGAGACGCGCAAGTGATTTCGGCACATTGTCCAGTCGAGAAACACATAGCCGACGCCACTGTCGCGCTGCAGGTCGAGTGAGTCGCAGGAGAGCCGAATATTGAATAAGCTTGCGTCGCGACTGTTCGGCGCCGTCAGGCGCAAGCCCGCCAGCGCCAGGTTCGACGCGGAATGGTATCTAGCCAGATATTCCGACGTCGCCGCCTGCGGGATGAGCCCGCAACAACACTATGCGCAGCTCGGACGCTCGGAAGGCCGCTACGCCTACTTCGACCCGGAGTGGTATCTGCGGGAGTATTCGGATGTCGCCGGGGCCGGGATCGACCCGCTGGCGCACTATATGAATTTTGGTCGATATGAGGGACGCATTCCTGCTTTCTCCCCCGAATGGTACATCTCGGAATATCCGGATATCGCAGGCGCTGGCGTTGATCCATACGAGCACTATTGGTCTCACGGGAAGTCAGAAGGGCGCCATCCCGCCTTCGACAGCGAGTGGTATCTCGCCGCCTATCAGGACGTCTTCCGCGCCAATATTCCGCCATTGCAGCACTACGTAAATTTTGGTCGTCGCGAGGGGCGCGCGCCGCGATTCGACCGCGACTGGTACCTCGAGGAATATCCGGACGTTCGAATTACGGGCGTCGACCCCTACAAGCACTATTTGCGGCACGGAAAATACGAGAGCCGGCATCCCGCATTCGATTCGAGATGGTATGTCGAAGAATATCCGGATATCGCCGAGATGAACCTTCCATATAAACATTACAAGGAGCACGGGCGTCGCGAGAAGAGGCATCCGGCCTTCCACCGGCACTGGTATCTGACCCGCTATCCCGACGTCGACCGATCGGGAATCGATCCCCTGACCCACTACCGCAGCGTCGGCAGACAGCTGGGATACAAACCTGCGGGGGTTCAAGACGAGTTGCGGCAGTCGCGTTTTTTCGATTTCCCGCCGGCGTTCGAGAGCGAATACCAGGCTGGAGAGGACTTCGCGCATCTGACGACCGACATCAAAGCCATCGCGTTCTTTCTTCCCCAGTTCCATAGCTGCGCGCAAAACGATCGCTGGTGGGGCGAGGGTTTTACGGAGTGGAAGAACACGAGCAAATCTGCGCCGCGGTTTCCCGGGCACTATCAACCGAGGGAGCCGCATCCCGACATCGGCTACTATGATCTCGGGCTTGCAGAGACGCTGAAGAAACAGGCTGAACTGGCGCGCGTGCACGGAATATATGGCTTTTGTTTCTATTACTATTGGTTTTCTGGCGAAAAAGTGCTGGAGAAGCCACTCGATATTCTGCTCGACAATCCCGATATCGACATAAATTTCTGTCTGTGCTGGGCTAATGAAAATTGGACGCGGCGGTGGGACGGAATGGACCACGATATATTGATCGGGCAACAGTACTTGAACGATGATCCAGAGGCTTTCGTCGACGACATCGCCGTCTATCTGCGAGACGAGCGCTATATCCGGATCGGCGGGCGGCCGGTCATCCTCGTTTACAAGGCGCATCTCATTCCAGATGTCGAAAGAGTCTTCCGGATTTGGCGGAGGGCGTGGAGGAGGACTTCGGGGCAAGAGCTTCTGATCTGGTGCGCTCAGACGAATACACACGACCATGAATGTCGCGCGCTCGAAGAGTGGATCGACGCGGTTGTCGAGTTCCCTCCCCACAATCTTCCCCATTCCGCCAATCCCCGCCAGCTCATGCTCGACCAGGCCGATCTGCACCTCAAGGCGGGCGGAGTCTTCTATGATTATCAAGGCCTCGTGGACGACATCCTAGCGGACAAGCACCGCGCGCCGCGTCCAAGGCGACCATTTTACCGAGCGGCGATGCTGGCCTGGGACAATGCGGCGCGGCGGCAGGACGGCTGGTCTGTGTGGTGGGGCTTTTCGCTGAAATCATACTACAAATGGCTTCGGCACAATGTCGCTGACGCGCGCGCCCATCACGCGCCCGATCGCCGCTTCATCTTTTTGAACGCTTGGAACGAGTGGGGCGAGGGGGCCTATCTGGAGCCGGACAAGAAGACGGGCTACGCGAACCTCAATACGACGTCGAAGGCGATCTTCGATTTGGCGCTCGGTACGGGTCCGCTGGTCTTGCGGACGAACAGGCCCCGCTGCGCGGATCAGCCGGGCCGCATCGCGGTTCAGGCGCACATTTTTTACGAAGACCTCGCCGACGAACTCATCGCGCGGCTGAACAACATTCCTTTCGTCTTCGACGTCTTTCTCACGACAGACGCGCATGACAAGGCGCAGCGCATAAGCGCCGCCTTCGAGCAGAAAGGCAAGCACCAACGCTTGTTCGTTTGCGTCGCGCCCAACGTCGGCCGCGACATCGGCCCGTTCCTCTCCTTTTCGCTGAAGGAGATGCAGGATTACGACTTCATCGGGCACATTCACACGAAAAAATCGGAGACAGTCTCCTGGGGCGACGCGTGGCGACGCTATCTGCTCGACAATCTTCTGGGGTCCACAGAAGGCGTCCGGGCGATCTTCGAGACCTTCGGGAAGAATCCCGAAGTCGGCCTCATCTTTCCTCCCGCCTATCCGCTCATCGCGCCGCATTTGAGCTGGGGCGACGTGCTGGAGCGCTGTCACAATCTGCTCGTCGAGATCGGACATGACATGATCCTGCCGAGGACGCCGGTCTTTCCGGCCGGCAACATGTTTTGGGCGCGCGCCGACGCGATCCGTCCGATTATGGAGCGTGAGTGGCGCATCGAGGAATTCGAGCAGGAACAGGGACAGATTGGTCAAACCCTCAGCCACGTCGTTGAGCGGATCTGGAGCTACGCTGTCGCGGGCGCGGGCTATCAAACGCGACAGATCCTGCTTTCGCCGGTCGAGCAGCCGGCGCGGCCCGCCGCAGCGGACGCGAGACGCGTGGCGCTCTTCCTCCATTACGACGAAAATGGTCGCGTCGGCGACGCGGACCTCTTCCTGCTTCAATCGCTCGCCCGACTTTGCGCGGAGGTCGTGGTCGCCTCGAACAACGAGCTCGCGAGCGATCAGCTTCTCAGATTGAGGCTTTTTGCGCAGACCGTCTTCTCGCGCCGCAACGCGGGCCTGGACTTCGGCGCCTGGCGCGACTGCATCCGAAAGATCGGATGGGAGCAATTGCGCGAGTTTGATCAGGTCATTCTCGTAAACAACAGTTGCTACGGACCGCTGTTTCCGCTGCGCGAGATGTTCGACGCGATGCGGGAGAAGGAAGCTGACTTCTGGGGCGTCACGGGTTTTCCGCTGATCGAGAGCTCTGTGCGGCCGGAAGCGCACTTTCTGCCCGGGCGCATGATCCCGCGCCATGTCCAGAGCTATTTCCTTGTTTTCGAGCGCCACGTGGTCGCGAGCAGCGCTTTCCAGGCGTTTTGGGAATCCGTCGAGGACAAGACGGATTTCATGGAGGTCGTGACCTCATATGAGGCGCAGCTCACCCCCCTCCTCGAAGCGGCGGGCTTCAAGAGCGGCGTCTACATTCCGGAGAGCCTGTTGATGCAGGAAGAGCGAAGCGCCGATCCGCGCTTCAACGCTCCCTACAACTGCCCGCTCTACATGGTGGAGTTGCGGTCGCCTTTCGTGAAGAAGAAGGCGGTCGATTACGCCGCCGTCGAGGACATAGAGGCGACGCGCAACGTCGTCGCAGGCCATGGGCACTATCCGGCGCAGCTGATGTTTCCGGGAAGAACGCTGCTGCCGCAGCGCCGTGGCTGGGACTGACGCTTGGCCAGAATACGGAGCGCGCATCCCGAAGCTGCGCTTGATCGGCCCGAACCGCGGCGATAGCTTCGTCGATCGTCCGGCGCTCCCTTCCCAAAATCCATTTTTTTGGGAAAAGGCGGGGAGCTGCGGACGCCTTTATTTGTGCGGCGGCGGAACGTCGTCGAGCGTCGGAGACATAGGATGGACCTGGAATATGACGACGCCGGCTTTTCATTGGGAGAACTGAGGTTCGATCTGGTCCACGGCGCGGAGTCGCAAACGAGACCCTGCCGATATCCAAATTTCATCTTGGTCAAGACGCGGGAGATGATCGACTCCTATATCGAGCGCCTGCGCGGCAGGCGGAACGACTCGTTGCTCGAGCTCGGCATTTTGCGCGGCGGTTCGGTCGCCTTCTTCAACGAGCTGCTCAGGCCGAGGCGACACATGGCGATCGACATCCATAACGCCGCAGCCGAGGTGCTGACGCCCCTCGCAGCGAAGGCGGCGCGCGGAGGGCGCGACCTGCTCGTGCGCTACGACATCAGCCAGTCCGACACCGGAGCGATCGAGGAGGCCTATCGCCAGCGCTTCAAGGAGGAGCCGCAGTTCGATCTCATCATCGACGACGCGAGCCACTTCTACGAGCTGAGCCTCGCCTCGTTCAACGGGCTGTTCCGGCTCGTGCGGCCGGGCGGCGTTTACGCCATCGAAGACTGGGCGTGGGGCCACTGGCCGGACTTTCAGAAGCCGGAGAATCAGCTCTTCAACGAGCCCGCGCTCTCCAATCTCGTGAGCTATTGCGTGCTCGGCTGCGCCGCCAAGACGGCCGGAGTCGCGCGCGTGGACGTCACGCAGGACACCGCCTTCGTCTACCGGAACGCATTTCCCATCCCTCGCGATTTCCGCATCGAGAGCTCCTTCCCGACGCGCGGGCGCGCGTTCGTGAAGCTGTGAGCGCGCAAGGCGAGTCCGTTTCGGTCGAGAATACGTATTATTCCCGGTTCCCCCCGCCGCCAGGCTCCCTAAATGGTCCAGGGCTGATCTAGCCTCAAAAGCGTCGCGCTCCGCCCCCGCGGCGAGCGCGGCGTTTCTTCGTCGGGCGAACGCCCGGAGGAGGAACCTCGCAGACTCCCGGCCAGGATCAGGAAAATTTCGACTGAGAAAAGTGGTCGGAGTGAGAGGATTCGAACCTCCG